>VFQM010000024.1_pt1 | contig 192085 bp, 153 predicted proteins | sample 3512391 | NCBI WGS metagenome assembly VFQM01 (sample SAMN10412369, study PRJNA504923) | tailings metagenome | isolation source: Replicate 1 from Balatoc abandoned mine | place: Philippines
CCGTCCTTCATCGCTCAGCGGCAACCCCGCAACTCGTGGTTGGCCGGACGCTTACAATGGTTGCCACCTGGCCGCTGTCGAGCTTGCGTCGCCAGCTCCACGCCTTGGCAATCGAACGCAGGACATGCGGATCCACGCCCTTGTCATCGTAATCCGGGGCAAGGTCGGCTGGCGGCATGATTTTCGGCCGGCCATTGCGCTTGCGGACGGTCAGCGGAATGAACACGGTCAGGGTCGCGGGTGCGCTGCTCATGCGGCCTTCTCCTTCGGACGCGGGGCCAGCATGTCGCGCACCACCGAACTCAGCCCGTCTGTGCGCAGGTCCACTGTCAGGCCCTGCGGGCTGACGATGACCCGGTCGATCAGCAGGCGGGCGATGCGGGCCTGCTCGGCCGGGAACAGCGAGGCCCAGAGGCTGTCGAAGTCTGACAGCGCGGTGACCACGTCATTGTCGTTCGACACGGAATCGCAGTCCTGCAGGACCACCGCGACTTTGGCCGCGATTTCGGGGGTGCGCACCAGCTTGCGGATCTGCTGGATGACTGCGCCTTCGACCACCCCGGCGTTCAGCCGGACAAATGCCTCGCGGCCTTCGCAAGCCCGGTTCCGGATCGCATCCATCGACGTGTAGTACCGATAAAGCCGCTGCCCCTTGCGGGTGAACGTCGGCGTCATGGCAATGCCGCGGTCGGTGAAGATCAGGCCTTTCAGCAGGGCCGGCACCTGCGCCCGGGTGTTCGCCGCACGATGGCGCGGGCTTTCCTTCAGGATGGCGTGGACCTGGTCCCAGAGCTGCTGGTCGATGATGGCCTGATGCTCGCCGGGATAGCTCGTGCCCTTGTGCACCGCCTCGCCCAGATAGAGCCGGTTGCGCAGGAGCTTATAGAGGAACCCCTTGTCGATCGGCTTGCCGCGCTTGGTGAGTACGCCCTTGGCAACCAGCTCGCGGGTCAGGAGGGTCGCCGATCCCAACCGGACGAACCGCTCGAACACGTTACGGACTTGTTCGGCTTCGGCCTCGTTTATGACCAGCTTGCGATCGACGACGTCGTAACCCCACGGCACGAAGCCTCCCATCCACATGCCCTTGGCTCGGCTGGCAGCGAACTTGTCGCGGATGCGTTCGCCGGTGACCTCGCGTTCGAACTGGGCGAACGACAACAGGATGTTCAGCGTCAGCCGGCCCATCGAGGTCGTGGTGTTGAACGCCTGCGTCACCGACACGAAGGTCACGTTATTCCGGTCGAACGCTTCGACCAGCTTGGCGAAGTCCATCAGCGAGCGCGACAGCCGGTCGATCTTGTAGACGACGATCACGTCGACCAGGCCGGCCTCGACGTCTTCCAGCAGGGCCTTGAGGCCGGGGCGTTCGAGCGACCCGCCTGAATACCCGCCGTCGTCATAGCGTTCGCGCATGCAGACCCAGCCTTCGGCGCGCTGGCTGGCGACATAGGCCTCGCAGGACTCGCGCTGGGCGTCTAGGCTGTTGAACTCCATGTCGAGCCCCTCTTCGGAGCTCTTGCGAGTGTAGATGGCGCAGCGCAGGCGGCGAACAGGTGCCGTTCCGTCCCTCATGCTGCGCTGCCCCGGGTCGGCCGCAGGCCAAAGAAGCGGTAGCCGTTCCACTGCGTGCCGGTAATCTTGCGGGCAATGGCCGACAGCGTCTTGTAGCGCTGGCCCTGCCAGTCGAACCCGTCGCGCAGCACGGTGATGACGTGCTCCACCCCATTCCACTCGCGCACGAGGCGCGTGCCGATGACCGGGTTGCGGGGATCGCTGATCACCGACTTCCTGACCTTCTTGCCCTCGACCTCGTCGGCCAGGGCATCGAGCAGCTGGCGTGCCGGCTTCGACAGGCCGCCGAAGGTTAGTTCCTGGATTCGGTAGGCCAGGCGCTGCTCCAGGAACGGGCGGCTGTTGTTCGGCGCCTCGGTGCCGAACAGCTTTGCCCAGTCGGCCTTCAGTTCCCTAACCGACATGGCCTTCAGCGCTGCCAGCCTTGCCAGCACCTGCGCATTGTGATCGTCTCGCATCAATCATCCTTTCGTAGCCGGGCTCGTGCCCGGGGACGACTGACGCTCTTGGTGGCCGGTGATCCAAGTGAACTATCTCTGCCTGCAGCAGATAAAGAACTGGACTGTTCGCGCATGCGCAGCACGCCGGCAGCGAGGATGCGCCCCAACTCGGAGAGCCGGGCATCGGCCGGCATCTGTTGGGGCAAGGCCGCATTCGGCCCAGAAAAAGAGGATTGCATAGAGGCTTTCCGCATGAAGGTTCGGGACTGCGGGACGCCGCCCATGCGGATCGTTCCCGTAATCTGTTCAGCGAAAGCTATTGTGGGATATATCCCTCGTCAACCGGTCGGGAGGCTCCCGCTTCCCGCAAAATGCATCGTGCCTCAGCGGCGGCTCCTGAAAAGGTTCTGATGCGAGCGCAGCACAATGCCGATGATGGCGATGCCGTCGTCGCTGAAGTGATCCTCGTCCGGACGGCCGATCACGATCGGCTCCTGGAACTCGGCGCGGGTCGATTCCGCGCGCAGGATGAAGTTGGTCCCGTCATGGTCGAGCCGCTTGCAGGTGAGCTCGTGCAGGTCGTGCCGATCGCGCTGGACAATGACGATGTCGCCCGGCTGGGGATCGACCACGCCGTAGGATACCCGCAGGCATTCGAGGTCTGAACCGGGCGGGATGATCTTGTCCATCGAGTGACCTTCCATCCGCAGGGCGAAGCGCTCGCCGCCGGCGACCGGATTCGGTCCAACCTCAATGGAATAGCGGTCTTCCTCAGCCCAGTCGGTCTGTTCGCGCCAGACACCGGCGGCAACCGCGCCCACGACCTCGAGGCGCTCGATGCCGCCCGTCATTCCGACGCGCGGCATCAGGGTTGCGGTCGAGGGGATCAGCTGGGCGATGTCCATGCCGAGCGCTTTCGCCAGGCCGAGGATCGTTTCCAGCTGGGGGTTGGAGCTCTTGCCGCGGATGATGTCGCGCACGAGATGCGGGCTCTTTCCCGCCGACGCAGCGAGCGAGAGCGAGCGCGCATTCCACTTGGAGCTGGGGCCGGTGGCCTCTTCCAGGACCCGGCGCAGATGCGCGACATCGAAGAGCGGTTTCTCTGTCATGGTGTGGGATTAGCATTGCGGGACATTTCCCGCAATATGCATTCATTCCGCAGGATGCAGATTGAAATGCAGGATATGTCCCGTAATAATCGGCGGCATGATACCGCACCCGATCCTCTCCGAAATCGACGCCTTCCTCCGGATCCACAAGCTCAGCGAGAGCGCCTTTGGCCGCCTGTCGGTCAATGACTGGAAGCTGATTCGCCAGATCAAGGCCGGTCGTCGGCTGTGGCCGGACACCGAGGCGCGGATCCGCAACTTCATGGTCACCTACCAGCCGCGTCCGCGCCGGCGGAAGGGCGGCCAGTGACCAGCGCCTTCGAACGCCACGGCATCGACCACCTCTCGGCCTCCTCGATCAACCTGTTCGTGGCCCAGCCCGCGATGTGGGCAATGCAGAAGCTGATGGGGCGCAAGTCCATGGTCGGACCCGCCGCCCACCGCGGCACGGCCATCGAGGCCGGTGTCGAGATGGGGCTGTTCGATCCCGCGGCACCGGTCGAGACCTGCCAGGAGGCGGCTATCGCTCGGTTCAACCAGCTGACGGCGCTTTCTGCCGACCCGGCGGTCGAGAAGGAGCGCGCCAACATCGCTCCGGCCGTCGCCATCGCGCTCGCTGAACTGCGGCAGTATGGTGTGCCCGCCGCGGCGGAAGAGACGCGGCAGCACCGGATCGAGGTCCAGCTGCCCGGCGTGCCGGTCCCCTTCATCGGCTGGCTCGACTTCTGGTTTCCCGAGCACGGGATCATCGTCGATCTCAAGACCCAGGCGCGCCTGTCCTCGAAGATCGCCGATCCCCATGCCCGACAGGGCGCGATCTACCATGCTGCCCACGGCAATGCCGAGATCCGCTTCGCCTATGTCACGCCCCAGAAGATGGGCGTCTACCGGCTCGAGGATCCACGCACGCATCTCGATCGCGTCGTGAACATTGCGCAGTCGATCGAGCGCTTCCTGTCGCTGTCGGACGATGGCGCAGCGCTGACCCGGTCGCTCTCCCCCGACTTCGACAGCTTTTACTGGAACGACCCCGCTGCCCGCCGGGCGGCTGATGAGATCTGGGGTTCAGCCCCCGAAGGCGATGCCGCCTGCCTCAACGCGGCGCACTGAGCAAAGAGGAAACAGGATCATGGGTTTCATGACGGTCCCGTCTGGAGGCGGGGAGTTCAAGGTGTTCGTCTCTTACAACGCCAAGGCCGGCCGTTGGTACACCAAGCGTGACGGCAAGGACGAGCCGCAGTTCGAGGTCACCGACATGACAGCGGTGTTCGACATGCCGCGTCTGCAGACCGGCTGGTTCAAGTTCGCCGCCGGCGTTGCCCCGGAAAAGGTGATGGACCCGTCGCTGTCACAGGCCGCTGCCAACCCCGGGCAGGACTTCAAGCGTGGCTTCGTGATCGACCTGTTCAGCGAGAAGAACCTGCTCGGCGTGCGCGAGTTCTCCTCGACCGCCACGATCGTAATCGAAGCGATGAACGATCTCTACGATCTCTGGATGTCTGCCCCCGAAACGGCAACCGGCAAGCTCCCGGTTGTGCGCTGTGTCGGCGTCCATCCGGTCACCAACAAGCACGGCACCAACTACCAGCCAAAGTTCGAGATCGTGGGCTGGACGGATCGGCCCGAGGCACTGGGTGATGGCGACCAGCCGGCTGCTGCTGTTGCGCCTGCTCCTCCGCCGGTGGCCGCTGCACCTGCCGCCCACATGCCGCCCCCGGCATCGGCTCCCGCGCCTGCTGGGGCACCGCTGTTCTGATCCTGCGAAGGCCGGGCTGCTGCGGCGGCCCGGCATTCCCCGGTCCCTGATCCATTCCCAAGATGAAAGTGAGCATGGCCGCGATGGCGCGTCGCATCGAAACAGGCGGCATCGATATCGAGGCCATCAAGGACCAGTTTCCGCTGGCCGAGACGGTCAGCCAGCACGTCGCCCTGAAACGCCGCGGCCACCAGCTCGTGGGCCTCTGCCCCTTTCATGAAGAGAGCACGCCGTCGTTTATCGTTTACCCGCAGGACCAGCGGTACCACTGCTTCGGCTGCGGGGCGCATGGCGACATCTTCGATTTCCTCCAGCACCAGGTCGGCCTCGACATCCGCCAGGCTGCCGAACATCTGACTGGCGGAACCTTCCCGGTCATGTCGGCTGACCGCGTCGCCGAGCTCAAGGCCCGCCAGGCCCGGTTCGAGACCGAGCAGGCAGCGCGGCGCGATGCGGCGATGCGCCAGGCGCGGGAGCGCTGGATCGCTGCCGATCCCACCTACACCAGCCACCCCTATCTCGCGGCCAAGGGCATCGGCCCCAATGGCACGCGGCTCGATGGCGCGCACATTCTCGTCCCCCTTCACGGACCGGACGGCAAGATCCAGTCGCTGCAGACGATCGACGCCCACGGGCACAAGCTGTTCTGTTCCGACCTGCCGACCGCCGGCGGGCTGTTCGTCATCGGCCCGAGGCTCTCCGATGCCAAGGGTCCGGTCCTCGTCTGCGAAGGCTTTGCCACCGGCGCCACGCTTCACGAGGCAACCGGCCGCACCGTCGTGGTGGCATTCAACGCCGGCAATCTCGTCAAGGTCGCTGAGCGCCTCGCTGCGACCCATCACGGCGCCTCCTGGATCGTTGCCGGCGACGATGACCGGGGCAAGGCAAAGAACGTCGGCCGCGAAGCTGCGATTGCCGCTGCCCGCATCCTGGGCTGCCCGCCACTGTTCCCCGCGTTCCCGGCAGCAAGCGTCGGCACCGATTTCAACGACATGGCCGCGATCTCCGGCATCGACGCAGTCCGGGCTATCTTCGAGGTGGGCCCGGAAACCAGCCCGGACGTGTTCGAGACCCTCAGTCTCGACGAGATCGACACCATGCCGCCGCCCAGCTGGCGGATCGACGGGCTGGTCCCGGCAAACGGCCTGGTCCTGCTCTACGGCCGCCCTGGCGAGCACAAGACCTTCATCGCCCTCGATATGGTCCTGCGGGTTGCCTACGGCCTCGACTGGCACGGCAAGCCCACGAGGCAGACCGGCGTCCTCTACATCGCCGGCGAAGGCAAATTCGGCATCGGCCAGCGCATCAAAGGCTGGCGCCGGGAACATGGTCTCACAGGCGTTGATGCACCGTTCCGGCTGCTCCCGGTCGCCGTGCACATGCTCGACCCGGCCAGCCTCGAGAAGCTGAAGCGGACGATCGACCAGGTCCGGGCAGCGGTGGATTTCGAGATCCGCCTGGTCGTGATCGACACGGTGTCGCGCTCGATCCCCGGTGAAGACGAGAACAGCCAGGAAGCCATGTCGATGTTCATCGACGGGTGCGCGGCCATCCAGCAGCATTGCAACGGCACCGTGATCGGCATCCACCACGCGGGCAAGGATCTCGACCGCGGCATGCGCGGCTCGACTGTGCTGCTGGGTGGCTGCGACACCTCGATCCGGGTCGCCAAGGACGAGGCCACCACGGTCCTGTCGGTCGAGAAGCAGAAGGATGGCGAAGAGCTCGACGACCTGCATTTCACCATGAAGGTGGTTGACCTCACCAGCGGACTTGGCGCCGAGCAGTCGACGCTGGTGCCGGTGCTCGGGACCGGGGCAACGCCGGTCGAGGAAAAGCGCCTCAGCTGGCACCAGATTCGCGAGATCTTCCAGGCGATCGACGAGGCCTGGCGCGCTGGCTCACCGTGGTCGGCATTCCCCCATGCCAGGCGCAAGGGCCGGTTCGCGGTCGACCTGATCTCCGACCAGTACGGCGTCTCCAAGCGCGAGGCAGAGACCTCGATCACCAAGTGGCAGCAGCATGGCTACCTCGTCACCGAGGCCGGAAAGTTCCACGGCAAGGCCACTGGGCTGCGGGTCGTGAAGTACCTGGAGCCTGACCGATGAGCTCCAAAATCACTTTGTCGGAAGCCGTCGGAAGCACGGTTTTGCGTCAGTCGGAAGCCAGTCGGAAGGCGGCGGAAGCCCTGTCGGAAGCCGTCGGAACGCGCAGTCGCTTCTCCCCCATACCCCCTAAGGGCTTCCGACAACGCCCGAGCGCGTCGTCAGCCTCAATTCTCAACAGCGAAAGGAGGGGCGCATGAAAGGCGCGCCACCGACCCGGCATGGTCAGATCAGCGACATGCAGGTCATCATCAACTGCGTCGACCAGCGCGGTCGTGAACTGGACGAGCGCTGGGGCATCGGGCGTTTGCCCATGCTGGTGCCGATCGAGTGGGCGGAACGGTTCCACGCGCAGCACAAGCTGTTCAACGCCGCGGTGTGGGAGTTCAATCTCAAGCTCGTCCGCCAGCACGGCGAGGCGATGTTGCGGGCCTACGACAAGCTCGACCAGCTGGCCCGCGAAGCCAAGGGCGAACCGTTGCCGGTCGACCAGTGGGAGTTCGAGACGGATCAAGGTCTCGTGATCCTGGTGCGGGACCTGCGCGACACCGGCCGGGCCCAGCGTCATGGCCGGCAGGCGCAGGTCTGGGCGCTCGACGAGATCGCCAACGTCATCCGCTGCCACCCGATCCTCGCTGCCGCTAAGGATGCGTTCCCCGGGGCGCAGGTGGTGAGCGTCCGTCCCAGCCGCACCACGCTCGAGCAGCTCGACGATGAGCTCTCAGACATCCCGTTCTGATGGAGGCGCCGGTGTCCTGAAACCCATCCCCCAAGACCGGACGACGGTGGTCCGTACCGCCAAGCACAAAACCGCCGCCGTCCGCACCACGATCCATCCCCATTGGAGAATCATCATGGATATCCTGACTCTGCCTGCGCCCACGCGCAGCGCAACCCCGCCGGCCAATGTGCGGCCGACAATCACGCGCGGCACGACGCTGGCTCTCGATCTCGGCACCAGCACCGGTTGGGCCCTGCAGATGGCTGACGATTTCGTCACCAGCGGCACCCTGTCGCTCAAGCACACCCGCTTTGACGGCGGTGGTATGCGGTTCCTGCGCTTCCGCCGTTGGCTCGAGCAGCTCGACATCGATGCCGGGCCGATCGAGGCCATCTATTTCGAGGAGGTGCGTAGCCACAACAGCAACGATTCCGCTCATGTCTACGGCGGATTTCTGGGTGCACTGTCGACCTGGTGCGAGGAACACCTGGTCGCCTACCAGGGCGTCCCGGTCGGCACGATCAAGCGGTTCATCACCGGCAAGGGCAATGCCGACAAGGCGGCCGTGATCGACGCGGTGCGGCTGCGCGGCTTTGCCCCGGTCGATGACAACGAGGCCGATGCGATCGCCATCCTGCTTTGGGCCATCGAGACCCATGGAGGTGTGCGATGACCAGTTGGTCCATTCTCGGCCACACCGCCAAGGTGCTGGAAGAACGCCGGGACGATTACGGCGATCCAGCCGACCAGTTCAAAGCCATTGCGGCGCGCTGGTCGATCACCTTGGATATGCCGGTCACCCCGGCACAGGTCGCGCTGTGCATGATCGACCTCAAGCTCACCCGGCTTGGCTACGATCCCAGGCACGTCGACAGCGTCGTCGATGTCATCGGCTATGCCGCCCTGCTGCGGGAGATTGGCTGATGACCATGATCTCGAAAATCTACGGCCATGCTCGGCAGCGCGACGGCGAAGAACTGAAGCGCGATGGCTGGAAGGTCGGAATCCTGGCTGTGTCGGTCAGCGATCACCGCCTGAGCCATTCGGAACGCGAGGCGATCCGGGCGATCGGCGAACGGCTCTATGGAGGCGCTCATGGCCCGCGGCCGTAAGCGCAAGGCGGGCCGGCGCCACCCTTCCGGCAAGCTGGTCCAGCCTGGCGCCGCCGAGACCCAGCGCGAGGCCATGGCAACGGTGCTGGAAGCCCGGCAGCGCCATTACGGGGTGACGGCGCGCCAGGCCCGCGACGAACGCCTGGGCACGGCGCTGGGACGGCTGGCGTTTGGGCAAGTCATCACCGCTGAGCAATACGCGGCGGGCCAGAAGTACGGGGAAGTCTATCACCGGCACCACGCGGTGATGGGTTGGCCCATGCCGTTTCCGGCATCGGTCACGGCCCTTCTGGCAAGCGACGGGGTGCTCGGTGGTGGTGGTGCGCCTCCCAGCCGCGAGCTCATCGAGAAAGTTCGGCGGCACTACGGTGCCGTGCTCGACGTATTCGACCAGTGTGACCGGGATCGACTGCATGCACCGGGCAAGGCCCCGAGCGTGCTGGCGTATCGCCTGGTCTGTCTCGACGAGGATGCGGGAGGCTGGCCGCAGGCCGATCTGACAAACCTCGCGCTCGTGCTGGACGCACTGGCGGATCTGTTCGGCATCACGCGGGACGCGCACCGCAAAGTGCTGACATGACGTCGGAAAGTGCCCGTTTTCCTTGTTTTCCTGGACGGTCTTGGACATTCTTCCGAAATAGAGGATTGGGAACTGCGCCCGGAGCTCATCAGCTTCCGGGCGTTGTTCTTTTCGGGGGCCTGCCCATGGCCGTACGATTGCGCGGACGCAGGGCCGTCGCCCAGCGGTTGCGGCGCTTGCAGGCCGAACCGCTCTGCCGGGACTGCGCTGCCAGGGGCATTGTTCGCGAGGCCACCGTCCCCGACCACATCGTGCCGCTCACCAAAGGTGGCAGCGATGACGACAGCAACATCCGCTGCCTGTGCGCCGACTGCCACCAGGCCCGTACGGTCGAGCAGTTCGGGCTGCGCAGGACGGTCGGCACCGGCCCCGATGGCTGGCCGATCGGCTGATCCCTCCGGGGGGAGGCCGAAACTCTGGGGCCTTGGGAGGGTAAACCGCGCCTGGCCCAAACTTTTCACGCCCGCGAGTTAGCGACCGGGGGTGAAGTCGGGCAAAGTGACGCAAAACCGTCTATTTGACTGGATAGTGCCCGCGAACAGAGCGTTAGTCGTCTCCGCCAACCACGGAGACCTGCAATGACCAACTCGACCCTGCCGACCTGCAACGAAGCCTGGGGGTTCTACGACTCGACCGCCGGGTTCACGGATGCGGACGCAGCGTGGGCCATCGCCTTTCCGGCGGTTGCCAAGGCCACTGGCGCCACCGCCGAAGGGGTTCGAGACTTTCTCGACAGCCGCCACGGCCGCCACTTCGCCGATGACGTGCACAACGGGATCCACGCCGGCCTTGGTCTCGAAGCGGCGATCGACGCCGCCATCACCCGCTGGATGGGCTGGACCATCAGCCGCAACACCGCTCGCGAAACCGGCATCCCCAAGGGCCTGCCCTACCTGACCGGCTTTGTGACCCACTTCGCAATCGAGGCCGAACAGGCCGACTGACGGCGCCGACAGCGGCGCTCACCCAAAGGAGCGCCATGTCGCAGGAATGGCCGGCCCAGAGCAGCGAGTTCTGGCCCATTGAAAAGATCACGCCCTACGCGCGCAATTCCCGCACGCACTCGGACGAGCAGGTCGCGCAGATCGCGGCCTCGATCCGGGAATGGGGCTGGACCAACCCCGTGCTGGTCGACGAGGACGGCGGCCTGATCGCTGGCCACGGCCGCCTGCTGGCGGCGCGCAAGCTGGGCCTGACGCAGATCCCGACCATGGTCGCCAAGGGCTGGAGCGAGGCCCAGAAGAAGGCCTATGTCATCGCCGATAACAAGCTGGCGCTGAACGCTGGCTGGGACCTAGAACTGCTCGCGGTCGAACTGGGCGACCTGCAGGGTTTCGATTTCGACCTGATGCTGACCGGCTTCTCGGACGACGAGCTGTCGAAGCTGCTGGCGGAAAAGACCGAAGGCCTGACCGATCCAGACCTGATTCCGAACCCTCCGGAAATTCCGGTAAGTTCCCCGGGCGATGTGTGGCTGCTTGGCAAGCACCGGCTGGTCTGCGGAGACAGCACTGATGCCGACACCGTCGCCAAGGCGCTGAACGGCATTGCGCCCCACCTGATGGTGACTGATCCGCCCTACGGCGTGCAATATGATCCGGCATGGCGGGAGCAAGCGGGCGTCGCTGCCAGGGGCTCGGCCAAGGGCAAGGTGCTGAACGACGACAAGGCCGACTGGCGCGAGGCCTGGGCCCTGTTCCCGGGCGACGTTGCCTATGTCTGGCACGCGGGCCTGTTCGCCGGCGTGGTCGGCGACAGCCTTGCCGCCAGCGGCTTCCAGCTCCGCTCCCAAATCATCTGGGACAAGGGCCAGCTGGTCCTCTCGCGCGGCGACTACCATTGGGAGCATGAGCCCTGCTGGTATGCCGTGAAGAAGGGCGCCAAGGGCCACTGGGCCGGAGACCGCAAGCAGACGACCGTCTGGCACATTGCCAAGCCCAAGAAGAACGAAACGGGTCATGGGACCCAGAAGCCGGTCGAGTGCATGAAGCGCCCGATCGAGAACAATTCCAGCCCGGGCCAGGCGGTCTACGAGCCGTTCTCAGGCTCGGGCACCACGATCATTGCCGGCGAAATGACCGGCCGTTCGGTCCACGCCATCGAGCTCAACCCGGCCTATGTCGACGTGACCATCAAGCGCTGGCAGGATTTCACCGGCCAGGCCGCGACCCTCGAGGGTGATGGCCGGACCTTCGATGAAATCGGTGAGCAGCAAAGGTGAAGCGGATAAGAAACCGCTAATTTTTCACTGCTACGCCATGTTGATGCAGCGTCACCACTACAATTCCCGACGACGGCCGAACGGACCGCGTCGATACCAAAGGCGAAAACCTTCGAAAGGGAGTTTTGGCGCGCAGGTTCTTGGCCTGAGCCTTTTTGCTGGCCTGGCCGCTTGGCAGGGCGCTCCCATGGTGGAAAGCCTATGGTCTAACCTCAGCAAAACACCTGAGGAAATCGCCGCCATAGAGCAATCAGCCTATTACGCCGGCTGTGACGATGCACGCGCGGCCGGTGTCGCGCCAATCTATCGGGGGCAGCCGGGATATCGGGAAGGTATGGATGGCGATGGCGATGGCATCGCCTGCGAACCTTATCGATAAACCAGGTTCGTCTGCGCGTATCAGCAGCGATGATTGCGCCAATACCGATCCCACCGCAGGGCCCAGCCGCCTCTGACCATCGCACAGGACAGGTCGCCGGACCGGGGTGACACGCACCAGGCCGCCGTCCGGGCGCCACCGGCGCTGCCCTCGGAACGGCAGGTCATGGCGGGACCTTCGACCAGGATGTGCCCCTCCCGGGAAACACCGACGGGGCGCCCGACCAGGTTGACCAGCGCATCGCGTGCCTGCTCGGCCGGAACATCCGGACACGGTTGCCCGGGCCGGCAGCTGCCGTCCATCTCGCGCGCAGCGATGCCGGACAGGCGGATGCGCGGACCCTCTGCGCACCAGATTGGCCCATCGCCGTCCCACACCCGGGTCGGCGTGCAGGTGAAGGTTTCTCCGGAGGGCGCGACGGCCGCAGCAGCAAACAGCAGAAAACTGAAAATCGTCGTGACCCTGGTGTTGGTGGTGGGAGCAGGCTGGTCACAAGACATAGTTGAAGGACCGCCCCAGTGAAACCCGGCACCAAGCCCAAACCGACCCATCTCAAGCTGATCGAGGGTAACCGCGGCAAGCGCCCCCTCAATCGGAAAGAGGCAAAGACCATTCCGGCACTGCCGGCACCGCCGCCCCACCTGACCGCAGACGCGCTCGATGAGTGGAACCGCGTGGCGCATTGGCTGCACCGGATCGGCCTCTTGTCCGAGGTCGATCGCGCGGCCCTTGCGGCCTACGCCCAGGCCTATGGCCGCTGGGTACAGGCCGAACGCGCTATCGCGAAGATGGCCGAGAAGGACCAGCTGACCGGCGGCCTGATGATCAAGACGTCCAACGGCAACGCGATCCAGAACCCGCTGGTCGGCACCGCCAACAAGGCCGCCGCGGACATGATGCGTTACGCTGCAGAATTCGGGATGACGCCCAGTGCCAGAAGCAGGATCTCAGCCGAGGCGACGTCGGAAGGCGCCGACCCCGCCGACCGCTTCTTCAGCTGACCGGACGACCGATTACGCTCGCGCGGTTGCTGCCGGCGAGATCATTGCCGGGCCGCACGTGCGCAATGCCTGTCGCCGACACCTGGACGATCTCAAGCGCACCGACGGGATCCGGTTCGATCTCGAGGCCGCCAATCACGCGTTCGGGTTCTTCGAGGAGGTGCTTAAACTCTCCGAAGGCCAGTTCGAGGGCCAGCCTTTCCGGCTGGAGCCGAGCCAGGCCTTCATCATCGGCAGCCTGTTCGGCTGGAAACGCGCTGACGGCCGCCGGCGCTTCCGCCGCGCCTACATCGAACAGGGCAAAGGCAACGGCAAGTCGCCGGTCGCGGGCGGGATCGGCCTGTTCGGCATGACGGCGGCCGGTGAAGCCGGCGCCCAGATCTATGCAGCGGCTGCCAAGCGCGAACAGGCGGGCATTCTCTTTGCCGACGCGGTGAAGATGGTTCGCCAGTCGCCAGCATTGGCGCGGCGGCTGGAGTTCTCGGGCGGTCCGGGGCGCGAGTTCAACATCGCGCATCACGCGTCGGGCTCGTTCTTCCGGCCGGTGTCGCGCGATACCGGCAAGACCGGCTCGGGACCGCGCCCCTATTTCGTGCTGGCCGATGAGATTCACGAGCTGCCGGACCGATCGATCATCGAGATGCTGGAACGCGGCTTCAAGTTTCGCCGCGAACCGCTGCTGTTCATGATCACCAACTCGGGCTCCGATCGCAATTCGGTGGCCTGGGAAGAGCATGAGCACGCGGTGAAGGTCGCGGCCGGCAACATCGATGCGCTGACCGACCCGACCTATCTGGGCGAAGTGCTGGACGACACGACGTTCAGCTACGTCTGCGCGCTCGACGAGGGCGACGACCCGCTCAATGATCCGGCCTGCTGGATCAAGGCCAACCCGCTGCTGGGCGTGACCATTACGGAGGAATATCTCAGCGAGGTCGTGGCCCAGGCCCGGTCCATTCCGGGGCAGCTGAACGGTATCCTGCGGCTGCATTTCTGCGTCTGGACCGACGCCGAGACCGCCTGGATGACCCGGGCAACGCTGGAACCGCTGCTGGCCGATTTCGAGCCAAAGGTGGGTACCAAAGTCTGGCTCGGGCTCGATCTCAGCCAGAACCGGGACATTACCGCGCTCGCCGCCGTGCAAAGGACCGGAGAGAAGGACGGCAAGCCCTGTTTTGATGCGTGGGTCGAGGCCTGGACGCCCGGTGACACGCTTGCCGCGCGCACCCTGCGCGACAAGCAGCCCTACGATGTCTGGGTGGCGCAAGGATTTCTGCAAGCGCCGCAGGGCGAGAACATCAATTTTCGGCACGTCGCCCAGGCCCTCGCCGAATACGACCGAGATTACGACGTCCAGATGGTCGCTTACGACCGCTACGCCTTCCGGCGGCTGGAAGAGGACATTGCCGAAATCGGCCTCGACATGGAATTCGTCGAGCACCCGCAGGGCGGCACCAAGCGCGGCAAGCCAACCGATGCCATGAAACTGGCCGCCAAAAGCCAGGACCGCGAGCCGCAGGGCCTGTGGATGCCGGGATCGGTCCGCCAGCTCGAAGAGATGATGCTCGAAGGCAGGATCCGGCTGAAGCGCAACCCGGTGCTGGTCTCGGCCATCATGTCGGCGGTGATCGAGACCGACCGCTGGGACAACTACTGGCTCTCCAAGCAGAGGGCCCTGAACAAGATCGACGCAGCCGTGGCGCTGTGCATGGCAGTGGGGGCGGCGATGTCCAGTGACACCGGCGGCACGATCGACGACTGGCTGAAGAGCCTCGCCGCGTGAACCTGCTGCAAAAGGCGGTCAGCTACCTGGCCCGCTCGATCGGCCTCACCGACCCATTCCTCTACCAGGAGATGGGCGCGCGGCCGAGCGCCAGCGGCGAAATCGTCAGCACCACCTCTGTCTTGGGGCTGGCGGCGGCCTGGGCCTGCGTCAATCTGCTGGCCGGCACGATCGCCTCGCTGCCGCTGGTTGTTTATCGTACCCGGAACGGCGCCCGCACCGTTGCGGATGACCATCCGCTCTACCGCATCCTGCATGACAGCCCGAACGCCGACCAGACGGCCCTCGATTTCTGGGAGTTCATCTGCGCCAGTGTCGAGCTGCACGGCAATGCCTATGCCGAGGTGATCCGGGCCGGCAACGGCCGGGTGATTGCCCTCGGGGTGCCGATCAACCCGGAGCTTATGGCCGTTCGCCGCCGCGATGATGGGGCGCTGGAGTATGAATGGGTCGACCAGGGCGTTCGCCATGTCGTCGGCCAGGACCGAGTGCTGCACATCCGCGGCTTCGGCGGCAATCCGCTCGGCGGTCTCTCGACGCTGAGCGCCGGCCGTCAGACGTTCGGGCTGGCCCAGGCGATCGAGCGGGCTTCGGGCGACACCTTCCGCAACGGGGTGCGCCCATCGGGTCTGCTGAAAACGGCCGACACGCTGACGATCGACCAGCGCCGGCTGGCCGAGGAACTGCTGCAGGAGAAGTTTGCCGGCGCGATCAATGCTGGTCGGCCGATGCTGCTCGATCGCGGCATGGACTGGGTCCAGCTCTCGATCAGTCCGGAAGACGCGCAGATGCTGCAGAGCCGGGCCTTCTCGGTCGAGGAAGTCTGCCGCTTCTTCGGCGTGCCGCCGTTCATGGTCGGGCACACCGAGAAAACCACCAGCTGGGGCACAGGCCTCGAGCAGCAGACCCTGGGGTTCCAGAAGTTCACCCTGCGCCGGCGCCTGAAACGCATCGAACAGGCGCTGGAAAAGCAGTTGCTGTCGGTCGCCGATCGGCTGGCCGGCATCACCATCGAGTTCAACCTGGAAGGTCTGCTGCGCGGGGACAGTGCCGCGCGCGCCTCCTTCTATCAGCAGATGCTGACCAACGGCGTCATGACCATCAACGAGGTCCGTGCCCTAGAAAACCTGCCGCCGGTCGAAGGCGGCGATGTGCCCCGCATGCAGATGCAGAACGTCCCCATCACGCAGGCTGGCCTTGCACCGCCGGTGACGCCGGGACCGGGAGAACCCAATTGAACGAACTCGATTTCACCCTCGACGCCAAGGCGCTCGATGATGACGGCCACATCGAGGGGCTGGCTGCCGGCTACGGCAATCTCGACCATGGCGGCGATATCATCCTGCCAGGCGCCATCACTGCATCGATCGCCGGCCGCAAGTCCGTGCCAATGCTGATGTACCATGACCAGAAGCGCCCAGCGGGCGTCTGGACCCACTTTCAGGAAACCAGCGATGGTCTGCTGGTCAAAGGCCGCTTCTCGATGTCGACCACCACGGGCCGCGAGGCCCATGGCCTGGTCAAGGACGGCGCGATCGGCGGCCTGTCGATCGGCTACCGCGCGATCCGCGACCGCATGGTCGGCAAGGCCCGTCACCTCGTCGAGGTCGCGCTCCACGAGGTCAGCCTCGTCACCATTCCGATGAACGAGAAGGCGCTGATCACCAGTGTCAAATCGCTGATCGCGGCCGGCCAGATGCCGAGCCTTTCCCAGTTTGAGGATTTCCTGCGCGAGGCAGGGTTCTCGAAAAGCCAGGCCACCGCAATCGCGGGCAAAGGCCTGACCCCGCTGCTCCGGAGTGAGTCCGGCAGTGATCCCGCTGATTTCATCGCAGCGCTCGCCGCGCAGGTTCGCGGCTGAACTCCCCTTTCCATCACGGAGCATCCCATGACTGAACCCAAGACCGCCGAGCAGCTTGCCGGCGAAGTGAAAGCCGCGTTCGACGCCAAGGTCGACCAGGTCAAAGCCATCGCCGACGAGGCACTGGGCAAGGCCGCCAAGGGCGAGGACCTGTCCGCTGCCACAAAGCAGCTGGCAGACGAAGCCCTGGCCGGCATGAACGAGGCCAAGGCCCGCCTCGACGAGCTGGAACAGAAGCTGGCCCGCCGAGGACCGGAAGACCAGGCTCGCCACCAGTCGGTCGGCGAACAGGTCATGGCGTCGGAAGAGATCAAGTCCTTCCTCGAGTCCAAGGTCTCGCGCGGTCGCGCCAGTGTCGAGGTGAAGGCGATCATTTCCTCGCTCACCACCGATGCGGCGGGCTCGGCCGGCGACCTCATCGTGCCCGATCGGCTGCCCGGCGTCATCGTGCCCGGCCAGCGCCGCCTGACCGTCCGCGACCTGCTGACCCCGGGCCGCACGGCGAGCACGTCGGTGCAGTACGTCAAGGAAACGGGGTTCACCAATGCGGCGGCGACCGTTGCGGAAACCACCGGTGCGCTGAAGCCGCAGTCGGACATCAAGTTCGACATCGCGACCACCAGCGTCACCACCATCGCCCACTGGGTACTGGCGACCCGCCAGATCCTCGACGACGTGCCGATGCTCCAGTCCTATATCGACGGCCGCCTGCGCTACGGGCTGGCGCTCGTCGAGGAGAACCAGCTGCTGAATGGCGGCGGCACGGGGACGGACCTGCACGGCATCTATACCCAGGCCAGCGCCTTTGCCGCGCCGATCACCATTCCGGCTACCGTCACCAAGATCGACGTGCTGCGTCTTGCCATGCTGCAGGCGGCCCTTGCCGAGCTGCCGACCACGGGCGCGGTCATGCACCCGACCGACTGGGCGAGCATCGAGCTCCTGAAGGAGACGAGCGGCGCCTACCTGATCGGCAATCCGCAGGGCACGCTGTCGCCGACGCTCTGGGGCATCCCCATCGTCACCACCCAGGCGATCGCGCAGGACAAGTTCCTGACCGGCGCTTTCCGGCTGGGCGCGCAGATATTCGACCGCTGGGATGCCCGGGTCGAGATATCGACCGAGGACGACCAGAACTTCCGCAAGAACCTGGTCACCATCCTCGCAGAAGAGCGTCTCGGCCTTGCCGTCTACCGTCCGGAGGCCTTCATCAAGGGCGACTTCTCCGACGCTGTGACCGCGGCAACCGCCGTCTGATCCTGATCCTGATCCGGGGCCGGCTGACCGGTCGGCCCTGGCACTTTCACGGAGAACTCCCCCATGCTGATGAAAGCTCTCGATACGCTGCATGTCAGCGCGGTTGGCCCGGACAATATCCTTGCCGGCCAGACCTTCGAGATCGCCGACGCCGATGGTGAAATCCTGCGCCAGCGCGGCCTTGCCGAGCCGGTGGAGGTCCAGCCCGAAGCGCCCAAGCCCGCCCGGACCCGCGCGAAATGATTACGACCGTCACCGCCCCAACCATACGCGCGGTGACGCTGGAAGAAGCGCGCCAGCAGCTGCGTCTTGATACCCATGACGAGGACATGCTGCTGGCCGTCCATCTCGATGCGGCTCAGGCCGAGCTCGAACGGCTCGCCGATCTGCGACTGTGTCCGCAGACACTGGCCATGGTGCTGGATGCCTGGCCCGATGAAATCACCGTGCCGGTCCGTCCAGTGACCATCGCGGCCATTACCTACACTGCCACGGGCGGTACGACGGTCACCTTGCCCGAGGCCGACTATGTTGCCCGGACACGTCACGGGTTCATGCGGATCCGGCCCGCTGTCGGCACATCATGGCCCCCGCTCGGGCCCGATGGCCTGATCACCATTACCCTGTCGGCTGGATTTGCCGAAGGTCACCCGGATCTGGCGATCGCCCGGGCCGCGATCCTCGTGAAGACCGCATCCCTGTTCGAGAATCGCGAGGGGGCGACCTGTCTCGCCTTTGATACCCTCGTCAATCAGCTGGCCGCGCGATGGGTCTAGCATCCAGGCTCGACACCCGGATCCGGATCGAGCGCAAGATCGTCACCCCTGATCCCCTCTATGGGACGGAGACCGTCGCTTGGGTGGAATTCGCCACGGTCTGGGCCGAGGTGCAGGACGTCCTGCCGAGCCGGGCCGAGCGCCTCGCCGACGGCATTGTCATCGCCAACCGGCCTGCGCGGATCCGGATGCGCCATATCGCCGGGATTACCCCGGACATGCGGGTGATCATCGGGACGCGCACCTTGCAGATCGTGTCCGGTCCAGCCGAAATCGGCCGCCGCGAAGGCATAGAACTCATTGTCGAGCAGCACAGCAGCGAAGGAGCCACGCCATGACGATCCGGCTCAAGGGCGGTCCTGAACTGCTGCGCCTGCTCGACGAACTGCCCAAGAACCTCGAGCGCAACGTCATCCGTGGTGGGCTGCGTGCCGGGGCCAAGGTCATCCAGCAGCAGGCCAAGGCCAATGTCCCGGTGAAAACCGGCCAGCTCAAACGCGCGATCGGGATCGGCACGCGAACCGCCGGCAGCAGGCTCAGTTCCTACGTCAAGCTACGCGGGTCCGGCTCCTATCTCGGCCTGTTCATCGAGTACGGCGTCGCGCCGCACCTGATCTCGGTCGCCGAGGCGGACAAACCCGTGCACAACACCCGCCGTGGCCCGCGCAAGGTCAGCATTGGCACGATCAACAAGATGGTGAAGCGCGGCAGCCTGAAGATCGGCGAGAACTTCGTCGGTCCAGTCATCATGCATCCGGGCCATGCGGCCAAGCCGTTCCTGCGTCCGGCGCTGGACCAGAAGGCCGAGGAAGCCGTCAACGCCATGGGCGCTTACATCGCCCACCGAGTCCAGATCGGGAACCTGAAGGCACCTGCGCTTGAGGTCGATGACGAATGAACGGGGTCATTGTGGTCCGTTCGCTCCTGGTGGCTGACACCGGAGTGACGGCGCTTGTGCCCGTGGCCCAGATTGTAGCCGGTGCCCTACCGCAGGGGACCGGATTGCCGGCAATCTCGCTCATGTCGGTCAGCAGCATGGATCGGAATATTCCCGCTCCGGGCCCGAAACGCCGTGTGACCGAACGCGTGCAGGTGACGGTGCTAGCCGCCAGCTATCCGGCTGCCAAGGCCATTATTCGCGCGGTCCGGGTGGCCGCAGCCGACCGTATGCCCGCAATCGACGGGCTCACCGACGTCACCGTCCACACTGACTCCTCCGGGCCTGATTTCCTCGACGAGGAGACCGGCATCCACATGCAGACGCAGGATTTTCGCGTCTCATTCAACGAGGCGCGGCTAGCCTCACCTTCATAAGGACAAGCTAATATGACCGTTCGCACTTCCGCCGGCACCACGTTGAAGGTGTCGGCCTCTACCCCCGCGACCTTCGATCCCACCGGCTACAATGCGCTGACCATGACGCTGGTCGGCGAGGTGTCGGACCTCGGCGAGTTCGGCCGGGAGTACAATCTCGTCACCTTCAACCCTGTCGGCAGCCGCGGCGTCGTCAAGAAGAAGGGCAGCTACAACCAGGGCACCATGACCATCCAGCTCGGTCTCGATACCGACGATGCCGGCCAGGTCCTGCTGAAATCCGCCTCGACCTCGGACAGCGACCACAGCTTCTGCGTCACCACCCAGAACGGCGACAAGTACTACTTCCAGGCGCAGGTCATGAGCTTCAAGGTCAACGTGGGCTCCGTTGACCAGATTACCACCGCCAGCGTGACGCTGGAGCTGACCACGAATTCCGCCGGTGTCGGTGTGGTGGAGGTGCTGGCGCCGTAATCGCCGCTCCGGTTCAGATGGTCACCAGGTAGCGTGAAGAGAGGTTTCCCAGGTGCACCGATAACCACTCGGGGGCTGTCTTGCCCAATGCAGCCCAGAGGTCTGGGTAGCTCATCGAGTGGAATTCAGGGGTTGAGCCTGCGACCCGCTCGGCAAACTCCTCTATCTCCCGCCGATGTTCGCCGAAGACAGGATGGGCTTCGGGATTCACCGGTTCCCAATACAGATAGAGGAGTTTTACCGGCTGGCCGCGGAATGTCCGGGCAAGTCCGAATGCGTGCTTGATCAGCTGAGCAGCGTCGAGCCAAGCATAGTGATCAGGCTGCTCCAAAAGACGAAGCATCTCGCGAAAATAGCCCTGTTCGCAGCGTTCATCGCGGATCTGTTGCAGGTATGATGGCCGGAACTTTGCCCGGTGCCTGGAAAGGTACTCTGTCAGTTTGGACTCGATGCCGATAACGCCGGGATGCCCGCAAAGCAGCACGTCCAGGTTGGGCGCGCGGCCCCCACGCAATCCCGTCGGACACTTTCGTTCAAATTGAAGGCTCTGGAACGGACCCGCTTCCAGCAAGTCGAGATCGGAGCGACGAGTTCTGAATGGCGCAAATGTGTTGACGGCAAGGGCTGAAGACGAGTGTGCCGCGCGGAACTTGGTCTCGAGTTCATTACCGTCGCCGGACTGCAGGTCGGCTACAAAATCATCGACCAGAACGCCGGGCAACAGATTGTCATGAAACGACGCGATATAACCGCCATCATCGATTTCAATGTCAGGCCTGTCTCGGCGAAATGCATCCCGCAGGGCACGCAGTGTGGCTGTCCTCGCTTCATTGGCTGATTGCGTTTCCCGTACCATTCAATCCACCTTCTGCGCCAAGCGGAACTCCCCGCACCAGGCCGAACCCTCGGTCATCGGCCAACCCTCGTAACTCGGCGGAAACCGGCGACAGAGCCCGAGCACATGGCCATCCTCATCGGGAACGGCCTCCCAGAAATGGCAGTCGGCGCAACGCGGTGACGGTACTGTTGCCGCCAGCGCGCTGAGAAGCTCCGCCCGCGCCGAAGCCACGGCGTCCGGGTTCGGCCAGTCGACATGCGCGTAGGCAACATCACGAAATCGCCAGGCCACCTGCGCAGCCCGGTGCACTGCCGGCCAGTCTGGCGGCGATCCAGCCTCGTTGGGCTTCTGCCCCTGTTCTTCGTCACCCATCATCAGCCAAGGGATAGCTTTCATGTTCGACATTACCAAGCTCGCCGCCACCGAGACCTCCACCGTGGAACTGGTCGGCGGCGATGACGCGCCGCTCCATGACGCGGACGGCAACCGCCTCTCGATCACTGTCTATGGCCCGGGCACCCGGATCTACCAGCGCGCCCAGGCCCGCCAGCAGAACCTGCTGGTCGACAAGATCAAGAAGCGTGGGCGCATGGATCAGACGGCCGAGGAAAAGCTTGCCGAACAGGCCGAGTTCCTCGCCGCCTGCACGGTCAGCTTCAACCATTTCACCTATCCGCCAGCCGAAGGGCTGGAAGGCGCCGCCCTGTTCCGCAAGGCCTACGAGGATCCCTCGATCGGCTTCATCGCGGCCCAGGTCGCGGCCCACATCAATGACTGGGCAAATTTTACGACGAGCTCGGCCGCGAGCTGAGCCTCTACGTCCGGCAGCTGGCCTGGCTCGGCACCGCGCCGAAGCCGCGCCAGTCCGGCAGCAAGACAACTGACGATCCTGACCCGCAGACCCGGCTCCAGCGCATGACGGCGGACGGCATTGTCCCTGACATGCCGCCGGTCCGGGCCCCATGGATCATCGATACCCTGATGGACATCGGCGCATCCGAACCCGGCGCCATGGGACCGGTGCCGCTGTCATGGGGCACCATCGCCCACTGGCAGTCGTGCATGGGCGTTGACCTCGAGCCCTGGCTCTGCCGGTTGCTCCGCCGCCTCTCGGTCGAGTTCGTCACCGAAAGCCAGAATGCCAGGGCACCCGATTGCCCGCCACCCTGGACCGACATTGCCGAAGGTCACAACCGCTCCACCATCTCCCGGAAAGTCTCCCAGACCTTCCGGGCGCTGATCATGTCAAAGGAGGATCGCCCATGAAAGCCGGCACCCTCGAAATCGAGATGATCACCAATGTTGCCCGTCTCCAGAAGGAGATGGCGGACATGAAGCGCGCCGTTGGCGGCACGATGAACGACATCGTGGCGACCGCCGGCCGGGCAGACCGGGCGATGGAGCGGGTCGGCACCGGCGGCATGACCCGCATGGGCGGATCCGCACGCCTTGCCGGCCACCATGTCCAGAACCTGATCTACCAGGTCAACGACATGGTAGTGAGCCTGGCTTCGGGCCAGAAACCGATGACCGTGTTCATGCAGCAGGGCTCGCAGATCGGGCAGATCGCGATGCAGGCCGGTGTCGGCATCGGCGGCATGGCGCGAGCTCTGCTGGGTCTTGCTGCCAGCGCGGCGGCGGCTGCGCTCACCAATCCCTACCTGCTGGCTGCGGCTGCCGCTGCCGGGATCGCCTTCGGGGCATTCAAGCTGTTCCAGTCGAGCGTGAAGCAGTCGGGCGAACTCGACCGCTATGCCCAGAGCCTTGGCCTTACCGCCAAGGAGATGGAGAAGCTGGGACCGGTCGGGATCACGGCCGGCGACGTCATGCGCGGGCTGTGGCGCACGATCAGTGATGGCCTGAATCTCGGCCCCGTCTTTTCCAGCCTCAAGGACTGGGCGGTCTGGGCCTTCGAGAAGGTGCTCGAGGTCGGCAAGATCAGCATCGCGGTGATCTATGCCGGCTGGGTCGGCGGGTTCAGTGCGATCCGCACCGTCTGGCAGGCGCTGCCCGGCGTGATCGGCGAGGCCACCGTTGGCGCGGCCAATCTTGCCATCAGCGGGATCGAGTATCTCGCCAACAAGGCCATCGCCGCGCTCAACTGGCTGGCCAGTTGGGTCAACCCGGTGCTCGACCGGGTCGGCCTTGCCACCATCAGCCAGATCGAGACGGTTGCCCTGCCGCGCATGGAAAACAGCTTTGCCGGCTCGACTGCTCGCATGGGCGCGACGGTGCGCGACGAGTTCACCTCGGCCTTTGGCGACGCCATGACCATGATGGATGCGTTTTCGGCCCAGTGGCGCGAGAACACCCTGCAAGCCGCCCGCGATCGGCTCGCTGCCGATGCGGCAGGGATCCGCGCTGATCGCTCGGACCGGGCCGGCCGCACCGGAACCGGCCGCAACAGCAGCGAGGAAAGCGAAGCCGAGCGCGCCCTGCAGGCAGCGCAGGAGTTCGCCGCGGCTCTCGCCATGGAAACCGCGAAAATCGGCAAGACTCCGATCGAGATCAAGCGGATGGAAGTCGCCATGGCGGCGCTGAAAGCCCCGACCGATGCAGCGCGCATTGCCATTCTCGAAGCCGGCGAAGCCTGGGAGCAAGCCACCCGCGCCTTCGCGACCTCCGAGTTCCTGCGCCAGGCCGTCGCCCCGCTCGAACTGCAGGTCTCGCTGCTGGGCCAATCGACCCGCGCGCAGGCACTGGCCAATCTCGAGGCCGAGCGCGAGCAGATCGTGCTCGAGCGCGGGGTTGAGGCCTGGGAACGCTATCGCGCCGCGCGCACCCAGCTGATCGAGCATGATTTTGGCCTGAAGGAACAGGAGCAGTATCTCGATACGCTCCAGGAAATGGCCGACCAGACCCAGACTGCCGCGCAAGGCATGGCCGAAGCTTTCGGCGGTGTCGGCGGTGCGATTGGGGCGGTCGCGGCCGAGTTTGCCCGCTATGCTGCCGACCAGGAAGCCGCCACCCGGCGCATCGCCGAGGCCGAGCGCGAATATGGCCGCGCCTCGTTCCAGTATGCTGCTGCGCGAGCCGCGCGAGGCTCAGCCGAGATCAACCACTATGGCAACCTCGCCAGCGCGGCGAAGGGCTTCTTCGAGACGGGCTCGAAGGGATTCCAGGCGCTGGAGGCGGCCGAGAAGGCCTTCCGCGCCTATGAGCTCGCCGTCGCGATCAAGAATGCCGCGGTGAAGATTGGGCTGATCGGCGCGCAGACGACCGCCAAGGTTGCAGCCGACACCGCCATGGCCGCCTCAGATACGGCGCGTGCCGGTGTCGAACAGGGCAACTCGATCATCACCACCGGCATCAAGGCGGTCGAAGCTGTCGTGAATGCGATCCGCTCGCTGCCGTTCCCGCTCAATATTGCGGCCGGCGCGGTCACGGCTGGGGTCATTGCTTCGCTGGGTGTCGCGATCGGCGGCGCCTTTGGCGGCGGTGGAGCCAAACCCGAAGCCGCCAATGAAGGTGCCGGCACGGTGTTCGGCGATACGGAAGCCAAGTCCGAGAGCATCGCCAGGGCCATCGACCACCTGCGCGAGGTCGACACCCTGACCATGCGCTATTCGGCGGCCATGCTGGCATCACTGCGCAGCATCGAGGCCAATATCGGCGGGCTCACCAATCTCATCATCCGCACCAATGGCGCCGAGGACTTGGCGGCCGGCGTGCAGACCGGTTTCAAGCCGACCGGCGTCACCGCCATCCTGGGCGGGGCGATGCAGAAGGTGGGTTCGGTCCTCGACAAAATTCCGGTGATCGGCGGCATCCTCGGCGGTGTCGTCGGCGCGATCGGTAAGCTGATCGGCTCGCTGTTCGGCACCAAGACCACGATCACCGGCCAGGGCATCTACGGCCGCGCGCAGTCGCTCGGCGACGTCCTCTCGGGCGGGTTCGAAGCGAGCTATTACACCGACATCCAGAAAAAGAAGAAGTTCCTCGGGATCACGACCAGCACCCGCTACAGCACGCAATATTCCGAGGCGAGCGCAGAGCTCGAACGTCAGTTCAGCCTGATCTTCACCGGCTTCTACGATGCCATCTCGGCCGCTGCCGGACCGCTCGGCCTGTCGCTCGACGAGGTGCAGGCCCGGCTCGACAGCTTCGTCATCAACATCGGCAAGATCGACCTCAAGGGTCTGACCGGCCAGCAGATCCAGGAGAAGCTCGCAGCCGTCTTCGGCGCGGCGGCCGACAATCTCGCCCGTTACGCCATTGCCGGGCTCGACCAGTTCCAGAAGGTTGGCGAAGGCTATTTCGAGACCCTGATCCGGGTCGCTTCCAGTGTTGAGGCGGTCTCCAGCGCCATGACCATGCTCGGCCGGTCCACCAATCTGACGATCGCGGCGTCAATGGATCTGGTCGAGCTATTCGGCTCGGTCAGCGACATGGTGTCCGCCACCGACGAGTATTTCACGCTCTATTACACCGGCACCGAACAGGCGGCCGCGCGCACGGCGCAGATGAACTCTGCGCTCGCCAGCATGGGTCTTGCCATGCCCGACAGCATCGCGGGTTTCCGTGCTCTCGTCGCAGCCCAGGACCTCACCACTGAGGCTGGGCGGGCGGCCTATGTTGCGCTGATCCAGCTGGCCCCGGCGTTCGCGGACCTGGTGGGCGCCGCGCAGGATGCAGCCAGTGCGGCAGCCATTGCTGACGAACGCCTGTCGCTACAGCGGCGCCTGCTCGAACTGCATGGTGATACGGCAGCACTGCGCGCGCTCGATCTCGCTCAGCTCGACGCATCCAACCGGGCGCTGCAGCAGCAGATCTGGGCGCTCGAGGACCAGCGGCAGGCGGCCGAAGCGGCGGCCAGTGCCGCCGAGAAGCTGCGCTCGGCCTGGGCGGCAATCACCGATGCCCTGATTGCCGAGATCGAGCGGATCCGCGGCGTGATGGGGACGAAGACCGGCAGCTATGCCGAGGCGCTGGCGAAATTCAACAATGCTTCCATGCTGGCTCGCGGTGGTGATCAGGAGGCCGCCAAGGCGCTGCCGGGTCTGAGCCAGGCGCTGCTGTCACAGGCTGCCGAAACCGCCCGGTCGTCCGAGGATCTTGCGCGCCTGCAGGGCCTGACGGCCGCCAGTCTGGAACAGACGCTGGCGATCATCACCCAGGCCGCCAGTAGCGGCACGGCCACCGATGCAGGCGCGGCCGCATCCAGCGCGCCCGGCTGGTGGGAGCAGTTCGCCGCCAACCAGATGGGCACGGCGACCATTCCGGCCAACGACGGCCAGACGGCGCTGCTCGATGAGTTGCGGGCACTGCGGCAGGAAGTGGTGGACCTTCGCGGAGAACAGCGCATTGCCTCGGCCACGATCGCCTCGGGCACCACCAAGACGGCGCGGATCCTCGAACGCGTGACTCCCGATGGCGACGCCCTGTCGGTGAGGGCTGCGGCATGAAGCTGATCCGTCCGATCGAGATCACCGACGCCATGCTGTCGAGCAGCTCGGTTGCCGAGAACGATCATCCAGCCTGGAATGCCGGCACGGCCTACGTGACCGGCAACCGGGTGATCCTCGCCTCTACCCATAGGCGCTACGAGGCGCTGGCGGCCTCGACCGGGGTCAACCCGGCGAGCGATCCGACCAAGTGGCTCGACCTTGGCCCGACCAACCGCTGGGCCATGTTCGATGCGCGGGTCGGCACGGCAACGACGCGTGCCAGCACGCTCCAGGCCGTGCTGGCGCCGGGTGCGGTGGATGCCGTGGCGCTGATCGACACCGACGCCGAAAGCGCCACTGTTACGCTGACCGTCGATGGGGTGACCAACTACACCAGCACGCAGAGCTTCAACCTCGGCGGCAATGCCATCGACAACTGGTTCTCGTGGTTCTTCGAGCCGATCGGCCGCAAGTCGACGCTGCTGTTCCTCGACGTGCCGGTCTACGCCAATGGCGTGGTGTCGGTGACGATCACCCGGGACAATCCCGCCGACACCGTCTCCTGCGGCACGCTGCTGGTCGGCCGCCAGTTCTCGATCGGCGAGACCGAGCACGGCGCCGACATCGGCATCATCGATTACAGCCGGAAGGAGACCGACCAGTTCGGCGTCATCTCGGTAGTCGAGCGGGCCTTTGCCAAGCGCATGACCGCACGGGTCGTCATGCAGACCGATGCGGTCGATGACGTCCACCGTAACCTTGCGGCGCTCCGCGCCACGCCGGTCCTGTGGATCGGCTCCGAGACCTTCGAAAGCCTGACCGTCTACGGCTTTTACAAGGAGTTCTCGATCGACCTTGCCTACCCGACGGTCAGCTACTGCAGCCTGACCATCGAGGGGCTGACCTGACCGTCTTGGCCTAAACCCTCCCGAGGGAGCTCCCATGCCCATCACAGATCTGCCGACGCCGCCGTCCCGGACGGATGCGGCGAACTTCAACGTGCGCGCTGAATCCTTCCTCGGTGCGCTGCCGACCTTCGTGACCCAGGCCAATGCGCTCGCTACCGAGACCAACGGCTACGCCGCCGATGCGGCTGCCAGTGCGGCCACGGCCGTCAACGCGCCCGGCACCAGCGCAACCAGCACGACCAGCCTTGCCGTCGGCACGGGCTCGAAGTCGCTCACCATCCAGACCGGCAAGGCCCTGGTGGTCGGCCAGTGGGTGACGATCACCAGCACGGCGTCGCCCGCCAACTGGATGCACGGCCAGATCACGGCCTACACCAGCGGCACCGGTGCGCTGGTCGTCAATGTCGGCATGACCGGCGGCAGCGGCACGATCGCCTCCTGGACCGTGGGGCTCGCAGCCCCGTCACAGGGCACGAACGCGCTGTTGGCCACTGGAAGCTACGCAGACCCCAGTTGGCTGACCTCGCTTTCCGCCGCGAAGCTCACCGGCACCATCGGCATCGCCAGTGGCGGGACCGGCGCTCCGGACGCGGCGACAGCGCGCACCAACCTTGGCCTCGCCATCGGCACCGACGTCCAGGCCTACAACGTGACGCTCACCTCTTGGGCCGGGAAAGCCGTACCTTCCGGCGTGGTGGTCGGCACCACTGACAGCCAGACGCTCACCAACAAGACGTTGACCAGCCCGACGATCAATGGCGGTGCGCTCAATGCCGCCTCGACCGTCAGCGACAGCGGCACGATTGCGACCGGCAGCGTCGGCTTCCGGGGCGTTCCCCAGAACAGCAAGACCGCCGCCTACACCTTGGCGCTGACCGACAACGGCAAGCACATCAGCATTACCACCGGTGGGATCGTAATCCCGGCAAACGCCTCGGTCGCGTTCCCGGTCGGCGCTGCCGTTGTCATCTACAACGACAGCGCCACCGTTCAGACCATTGCGATCACCACCGATACGCTGCGCCAGGCAGGCACCGCCAACACCGGGACCCGCAATCTCGAGGGCTATGGCCTGGCAACGCTGGTCAAGGTCTCCGCCACGACCTGGGTGATCAGCGGCGCGGGTGTCAGCTGATGGCCGGCGTTCTTTGCGCCCTGCTGGGGGCCGGCAGTGACGGCCAGCGGATTGATCTGCCGGTCAGCTATTACGCATGGGGCGACAAGTACAGCGCGGGCGAGCAGTACGGAGCTGATGGCGGATACTTCAGCTATCTTTCCGGCGGCAATTTCGCACCCGCGACTTGGCAGGGCCGCACCATCCGCGCTCTGGTTCACAGCTACGATTTTTACGCCAGCACCTCGACGACGCTGATCGGCATCGACGGCTACAATGCCACGCCGGTCCCGCAGCGCCTGCGCATCAACGGCACCAGCTTCACCCTGGGTGCGGGCTCGGTCTCCTGGCTCACCAACGTGACCGGGATCACCTTCAGCCCGTCGCCGACCAACAACATCAACTGGACCTCGCATGGCCTCGCTGTTGGTGACCCGGTCCAGTTCTATTGCACCGGCGGCATGCCCACCGGGATCACGGCGTTCACGACATACTTCGTGCAGTCGGTGGTGAGCGCCAGCGCATTCAAGATCGCGGCCACCCCCGGCGGTGCGGCGATCAGCTTCACCGGCTCCGGATCCGGCACCCGCTACGGCTACAAGAACCCGATCACGTCCTACCAGGCTTTAGGTGCGCTGAGCGGCAACCCGTTCGCCAGCATGCTTCCCCGCGCCGCGACAATCACCATTGCCAGCCCGGCAACGGTCACCGCTGCTGGGCACGGGCTCACCAACGGCAAGCGTGTCCAGTTCACGACCAGCGGGGCGCTGCCGACCGGCATCCTCGCCAACACGACCTACTTCGTCATCAACGCCGCGACCGACACCTTCAATCTCTCTGCCACGCAGGGCGGAGCCGCGATCGGCACGTCGGGCGGCCAGTCCGGCTCCCACATCGTGCGCGAGGTCGTCTCGGTCACGGTCAGCTAGGAGGAAAACTGAGATGCAGGCAGATCGCCGGCCGACGGTCACCGACGAGGTGATCCCCATCAACGACGACCTCGACATCAATTACGGGGTGTTCAAAAACGGATTCACCTTCCGCCGGGCGGCGAACTCGTGGCGGCTCTGGCCGATGCTGGAGTTCGTGGCCCCGAAGCTGAACCCCACCATCGCCGAGATGTACGATGCCGGCGTCGCCTGGACCCTGTGTGAGCACGTGTCAGTCGCGATCAACGGGTGGGCCGACTACGTCTTCGAGGGTCCCAAGGGGCCGATCACCCAGCGCTGGACGCCCGGATGCCACAATGTCGAGAATGGCGGTGGCTATCTTCCGGTGGGTGAGTTCACCCGGCGTTTCCATGACGACTTCACGCTGTGCTGCGTGGTGCAGAAGTTCCGGCGGACGCCCGGCGTGCAGTACCACTTCGAGGTGGTGACCGGGCCGGCCGTGCTCGATCGCGACGCGCTGTTCGTCCACTACGCCACCGGTGCGCGGCAGCGGCAGACGGACTTCGATCTGCCAGCCGGGCACGCCCTCGATGCGGCCCCGGGCGACATCACCATCATCGGGAGGCTGCGCTGATGGCAGACAATCCTGATCGCGATTCCGCCGTCGAGATTGCGCTGATCCGGGCGGATCTCGAGGCGATGCAGGAAGACCTGAAGGCCGTCCGCAAGGAACTGAAGGACCTGCTCGAGGCCTGGAACACCGCGACCGGCATGGTCCGGTTCGTGAAATGGCTGTCGACCTTCGCGACGGCGCTCGCCGTCCTCTACGCCACCGTCAAGGGCCTGTCCGGCCGCTAACTTCCCGGGAGACATCCATGAAACCGCTGCCACCGGCCTATGGCTGGATCGATGACCTGCGCCCGCTGCCCAGGATGCTGGAAGAGGCCCGGAAGCTCTACGGCACCTTCGAGGTGGCTGGCCCGGCCGACAATCCTGTGATCCTCGGCTGGGCGAAGGAGACTGGCCTTGCCAAGGTCTACAACGAAGATGCCATCCCCTGGTGCGGTCTTTTCATGGCCGTGGTTGCCAAGCGCGCGGGCCGGCCGGTTGTGGAAGGCCCGCTCTGGGCGCGCAACTGGGCGAAGTTCGGGAAGTCAGCCGACCGGGCCCAGCTGGGCGACATTCTGGTATTCCGCCGCGCCGCGGGTTCGGGCCATGTCGGGCTCTATGTCGGCGAGGATTACGGCGCGTTCCATGTGCTCGGCGGTAACCAGTCCGACGGTGTGACCATCACCCGGATCGCCCGAGACCGTTGCATTGCCATTCGTCGGCCCGTTTACCGCAAGGCGCCGGCGAGCGCGAAGCCCGTCCAACTCTCGGCCAACGGCGTCCTGTCCGCCAACGAGGCCTGAGCGGCCGACATCATCACCAACCCGTTTACCCGCGATTTTCGCGGGCTTTTTTATGGAGAAATGACATGGAAGAACTGAAACCCTGGTGGGCGTCCAAGGCCATCTGGACCGGCGTCATCGGCAGCCTGTGGGGCGTGGCCGCAGCGCTTGATATCCTGCCCGAGGGGCTGACCCAGACGGACGTCCTGACCGTCGTGCTAGCGTTGACCGGCATTGGCAGCGTGGTGTTTCGGAAGACGGCCAAGGCGCGGATCGGATGACGACGGCTCCGGCGGTGGCGTGTTCGTCGTCGCGACGCAAGGTATGCCCTTAGTCGATCAATGCTCTGATCTACGGAAATAATCCGGCAATCCCCGCCGTTAAGTTGGCAGAGAAGTCCCGTAGGGCTCCCTTTCTCGAAATAAATCTACCTTCGATCTCTATACCCGCAATGTGCACATCATCCACCAAGGCCCGTTCGAAAACAACGCATGTGCCCACAGGTCGAGGTGGTTCGTTTGGCTGAGCGGGATAAGCAAGCACCACAAGGTTACAGCCCGTAGCTCGAGAGAAGGCCAGAGATTCGTAGATATCAGCCTCGCTAATACGAAGCTGACTCTTTTCTACGTGACCTTTATATTTGGCGTCTAATAGCATGGTGGGCCTAGAACCATCAGCCAAAAGCACACAGTCAGGATAAACTGATAATTTGCTCACTTTGCCTGTGCTGAAATTGGTCTTAGTGCCTAGTTGGAAGCCCTTTTGCGGCATGACAGCTGAACGACCAAAGCCCATTCGCGTTGCCAGCGTCAACAGGTCCTCCCAAACACGCCAAGTGCTGACGAGATAGCCAGGGGCATGTGCGTTGCCTTGCTTGTAGCTAATTCCAAGGCCTCCAAGCACGTCGACTGATAGCTCGTGCAGCGGCTTCCATGCCCGGTGCCTTGCTGGAATCGGCTTTCGGCGATTGCTTGGAGTGTTTTGCGGGGACAAATCTTCAATCAGTCGCACCAAAGCGCTGACAACTGATGGGTCGCTCACCTCGGGCAACAGCTCTCTAGCGGCGGCCACAATGTCGGCGTTCCATCCGTTGCGCCGATCAAAGCGGGTTAGTTCCTGTTCGAAACCATCAGGCGAAGGAAAAATGAGGTCCAATGGATCTGGATCCCCATCAATAAAGAAGTCAGCCTCCTTGACCCTGCGGTAACTGCGGAGAGGTCTTCGCTTCCGCGAATCGTACATGCTCGTGATCGATCTGGCCACCAAAGTGGAAAGGTCACGAGGTGCGCCACTTGCAGCTGACAAGCGCTCAGTGGCCAAAAGCCGGCCATGCCGGGAAAGTGTGGAGAGAAAGAAAAAGTCCTCTCGCCAAGCAGAATCGGCTTCATCAAGCCCCAAAAATTTCGGTGCTACTTCCAATTCAACAGAGGGGGCCAAGCGGATGAGACCTGCAAAGTCGATGGCTCGCGCGCCCTTACCATCCACACTGATTGGGTTGTAATTTAACCCAAGGCTTGAAGCAGCGCGGGCACCTGCGTCAGTCAGCAAGCTGTTCGCTTTGGTGCGATCCACGCCGACCGATGCTGCGATCTCATGACTCAGATCGACTGGCGAGCCATATTCTACAAGCGACAACCGAATCCGAGTATGCGCCAAACGCTACCCCCTCGCAAAGGCCCTGAGGGCCGCATAGATGTTTTCCTCGTTGAAGTTCGTAGGGCCTTCAAGCCGGAACCGCAGGTCGTCGGCAAACGTTGTCTCGCTGAATTTAAAGGGATTGAAGAGCGGGCCATCCAACGCGTTGAGGGTAGCAGCAATTCCTCGGGTGTCGCCGAAGAATACCTCTTCGATGTGGGCCCGCACTTTGGCCCATCCAACACAAAGCATCCCCAAAACTTCGTTCAAAGACAGTGCCTGAGGCTTCACGTCCGACATGAGTACGCCATGGCCGATCTGGAACTCAGGGCCTCTGCCGAGGGCGATTTGCTCGTTGACGGCGACCCACGCTCTTACTGAAGCTTCCAAAGCATCAGCCGAGTTGACAGGTTCCTCGGGCAGCGCATGTGCGCCCTTCGCTCCAAGGCCGTAGTAGGCTCTCAAGGTTTTCTCGTCCGGTTCCAGCCGCAACGGCTCCCAACGGCGCAAAAACGCTACATCGAGAGGCTCAACAGAGGCGTCTGCCTGGTTCATCGCTGCCAAGATGTATAGGTCGTGGGGCAAGGCGTACTCAATCACATCGCCGCTGACAGGATCAAGGATCTCAAAAAACTGGGTTTCGGCCCGCTTAGAGCCATCAGCGGCCAATCGTTTGTCAGATTCGATGGCCACAATGGCGCCACCAAATACTTGCACAGCAGGCCCTCGATTGATCTCATCGATGATTAACAGCGCAGCTCCATTGGCAACCTTGGCGTGTTCGCTCGCTCGATATAAAGTGCCTTTAACGATTGCGAAATCTGGACTTCCTGCAGTCTTGTTAACTGCCGGGGTGATGCCAGAAACAAAATCGCGGTATTTGGAATTCTGGTGAAATACTGTTCGGAAAACCTTGCGGTTCATTTTGGTTGGAGCCGGAATATCCTGGGCAGTACCACCTGCTGCCGGTGGGATGGGGATGCCTCCAACGGGGTTGTGTTGAGGCGGCCCCCCTGCAGGGGCTAGGCCAAAGGCTGTCTCAAAGGCCAGCGCAACCTCTGCCAAGAGCCTCGATTTACCAGTTCCGGGCGCGCCTGACACCAGTACGTTTCTCGAGCGCGCGAGAAGCTTTAAGGCCTGCCGGCAATCATCACTTGCCATTGCAGTAACGACCCGCATTAGTGAAATCCCTGTATCCGATTACGGCACGGTTACTGGGACGCACGGCGTCCAAGCAGTCCAATATTTCTTTGGCCACCACGGGGTCCCAAACCCCCGGCGTGCGGAGCGTCTTTTCCTCAGCATAATAAGGCCATACCGATCCGTCAGTTAGCTGGATCAACAACAGCAAAACCCGGTTGCCAGCGCCCCCACTGGGTACACGGCTGGTATCGAAGCAGCCATACTCATGTACGCGCGCAATGCGCCCTTCTGAGGGGCGCACATCGGTTGGCGGTTCAAAAAATGAGTCTTTGCTGACAACCTGATTGCTAACATTATGCCAGAAGAACTTACCCTGGAACACGTCAATCTGAACTACAGATCCATTGCGTTTACGGTTTTCTTTTATCGTGTTCGGAAACATCTGCTTAATAACTGGCAAAAGCAAATCGTAGGAGCCAAACCTAAAATCGCGAGCGCCGCCACCTGTATCGGCATCATTTGATTGAGCGAGAATCTTCCTGAGATCTCCAGGAACAATTTCTTTATACAGAATACGGGCCACTTGGCCGGCGTTGCTAGCCATGACTTTGGCTTCCCCCTTCTTCAATCTCTTCTCCGCCCAAGGCGAGTTCCGATGGGACGTAAGCCAGGGCTCCAAGTGCTTTTGCCTCTGCCGCACGACGAGCCCAAACTGCAGACCTCCCCCCTGTGCGCTTTGCCACGGCCGCCAACGCGCTGTCTCGTGTGATCGTCGATTTGGCCTCGCCCTGTAGTGGAATTTGGCCTCGATCCAAAATTGGAAAGTCTTGCAGTACCAATTCCATGTCCTTCAGATCTAACCCATAGGCTACAGCCACTTCAGCATCAATTTCCCCGCGAAGCTGGGCCATGCGTTCGTACGTCTCGCGCGAAGCTCCAGCGTTGTCGATCGTTCGCAGTTCGCGGGCTGCGCTTGCCAGTTTTTTCCACGGCAAGCCCTCTTTGGCTAGCCTCGGAAGCGGCACACTTTGAAGCAGGAAGTAATTCACAGTAGTTGTGAGCACGCGCCTCAACATCCAATCGAAGACAAAGCTGTTGGCTATTGCGGTCCAGACCAACAGCCTATCTTCGGTAGGGTCATCAGGGAAAAGGATCGTGGGGACCTTATTGCCGCAGACCACGCCGGGAGGAATTAGGGCGGCCATCAGCGAACGCTCATTGGTTTGACCCGCAACGTCGCAAAAGCCCACCCGCACTAAATCCGTCCTATACTGGTTTGCCTTGGGCATATCCGAGCGGCGAATCCAAAACTGTGGTGAGAGCTGTGAGCCGCCAATGGGGTAGGCGTCCCACACAGCCCTACGGCCGGTGCCCGACACATGCCCTTTCACACCAAATCGATGAGCCTGGACCATGCGCCCCTCAATCACTGGCATGGCTCCAGAGCCTGCATGACTCAGAAATTTCGATCGCTCTTTAGTCATATCGACTTCGCGGCAGAACTTTGGCGCCCAGCCAAAGCCCGGTTCATCCCACGAAATACCTGCCTCTACGATCTTGCAGAAGAGCTTCCATTCGGCAACGCTGCGCACCTCAGGCAAACTTAGATCAGTCCTTACAGAAGCCAAGGCAGTGCGACCGATCGTTGCTGCTCCTGTCGTTTCCAAGCCCTTTGCTGTGCCGCGTTCGTGCAAGAGTTGGATAGGCTCACGCTTGCATTTGGCTGAGCCAGCCTTGACCAGAGCGACCGCGAGAAACTTGAATCGTGTATCGATCGCAAAGAACCTAGCGCGATTGTCGATGATCGACATGGACACGCTCTGGCTCGCATTGATGATCTTCTGGCGTATGGCCTGGGTGCCTTGGGAGCGAATTAGACCACCGGGCACGAGTGCAGCTACGATCCCTTTCGGTTTGCAGAGCTCAAAGAAGAGGTCGGTGAAGGCAATATAAAGATCGGGTTCGCCGTTAGCTAAATCGGGATAGCGCTCGAGCAGGGCACGTGAATAATTCGCAACTTCGTCGCGGTTTTGGGCGAAGCGCTGTTCGTCGAGCTCCTGAATTTGCGCTCCGTAGTGACGCTGGGTGCCTGACGATTTTAGGAACTCATGCCGAGACAGTTTAACCTTCTCCCAAGGGGGATTGCCGATGACGGCATCGAAGCCATCAGGAGACATGGAAGCCCAGATTTTGCGATCTGCAATCAGACTGTCGCCGCAATACCAACGTGCTCTCATGGCTTTGAGGACGGCGACATCATCGGTAAAAGACGCCAGGCTCAGCAAGGCGGCCCGCAACGAATTGGCCGACAAGTCAGCCGCGTTGACACCGCGGGCTAGCCACTCAGCCGCTTTAGCCCGATCTAGGCCGCACACCGCGTGGGTCAGGGCAGCCAACAGAATACCCGCGCCGCAGGCCGGATCGATCACCCGGCTTTCATGAGTCAGTTTTGGCGCTGCCAGCTGCGCCAGCCTTGTGGCTAGTCGGAAGTCTGTGTGATAGGCGCCAGTGTTCTTCCGGTCATGTTCATGCAAGGATTCCCTAGCAAGTGCGCTCAATGCAAGAGCGTGATGGATCGGCGATCGTTGGATTGCACTCGCGACAGGTGCGGCAAGTTCCATCAGCTCCCCAGGTCGCCTCTTGCTGCGAATGCCGAACGCGTCATGGTATGATTCTAGGTCGAACCCGCCAAAGCGGGCCGAAGCAGCTTCTAATACCTGCAGCCGGAGCTCAAAGCTGGCCGTCCCATGCGCGCCGCCACAAGCTTCGGTAAGGGCTGCTTCTGCCAGAGCGAGGCACTCAGCTTCAAACGGCCGGGGAGCGCTCATACATAGTTCTCCACAAGAACGGATTTTGCTCCATTAAAGTTTCGCACTTCATCACTGCCGGCTGTAACCTGAGGACTCTCAATAATAACCAAAAATTCGTTTACATCCGATGCAGATTTGCTTGCCACTTTATTGGGTCGGTAGCGACCTACTGATCCAAGTGGGTGCATGGTGAACTTTCCAATTTTTGAGAGTTCCTCTTTCATGCCATCCATGGATATGTGGCCTTCGCTACTATACGACAAAAGAACTTTCGAAGCCCTCAAGCTCTGCACCAAATGTGATAGAGTCTTCAGTGCACGGCTTTTGTAGCAAAAATCCGATGCTCGATCTTTCCACGGCCGCAGACCTGCTACGCCCTCGACCTCTGGCTCGTCTCCCAAGGCCACGGTTTCAAGGATGTGATAGTAACTCGCGTACTGGCGCTTCGTGTATGGGGGGTCGAGATAAACTAAGTCTTGAACCTCATTGGCAACGTCGAAAACATCGCCAACCGAGGCCTCCACGAGAACATTGGTATTTTTCAGTTCCCGGCAACGCATGATGATCTCTCCTTGAGACTGACTAGTCCACTTGGAGAGAAAGCACCCAAAGGTCCCAGCAATGTTTGCTACGCGGTTGAGGGCGCCGAAGAGGTCAGCAATTAGCAGCCGCTCTTCGACTTCATTTATTTCACCACTAGCTCGCCAACACGCGATCAGGGTCCGCATAGCGTCGATACGTGCAGCATTCTCTTCAGTGAAGTAACGCCGCTCGAGACCGCAATAATCAAACGATGCCGGGCTATATTCACGCCACATGAAGCCGAATACGGGCTTCGTGGCATTGAGTTTAGCAATGGCGCCCGCATAACCACCGAGTCTCTTGAACGTAGCTTGCTCATGGCTGATAAGTCGTGCGCTGGCGGAAATGACTGCCGAGTGTAAGCTGTCGTTTATCCGCACATTCCAACCTCGAGCGGCTGCGGCCTCGGCTACTACACCGGTGCCGCAGAAGGCGTCCACAAAGAAGCCCCCAGCTTTAGGCTCCCCTATGTAATCAATGATTTGGTCGACCAGCCTCGACTTCGAGCCAATGTAACGAAAGGTCATTCTGCAGCCGCTCCAGCCTCTGACCTGCGCCTCGAACGCGTCGGTTTTGATGAGTGAGTCATTGTGGTTTTCGATCCAGGGGGCACGATCCCCTTGCTGTCGCAGTAGTCACCCAGCAACACCTCTAGCATGTTCACCATGCTGCGCTGCTCATGATCCGCGGCTTTCTTCAAGGCCTGCTTGAATGTCGGAGATACCCGGAGATTCAGGGTTTCGCTTTTGGTGTCAGTGAAACGCATGGACTGCCCCGCAAATGTCTGTGCACTTGCGTTATTGCACAAAAGTTTGACAGCCGGAAACCCCTAATAGCGCGATGATCAGCTACAGCGAGGGTCGACCCAATCCGTGGGGTGATCCCGAGTGCCTGCATTCAGTGTTTGCAGGTTTTCGCTTTGAACCGATATGGCATGATGGGCTATCTGCACGATCTTGCCGACGAGGCTGTGCAGACGGCGCTCGCCCAGGCGGAAGTGTTGCTGCGGGAAGTCAGGTGATGCGGGCTGGTAGCGATTTCATCCAAGTTGTAGATGAGGGATTAACCGAATGAACGATTTCCAGCAGCAATACGAGCTCTGGGATCAATTCCTGACCACCTGGCCGCGCGAGCGGCTGCGGACGATGACACTGGACGAATATAGCCAAGCGGGGTCGAAAGACAGCTTCACCTACTGGATTGAATCTCGCCTCGATAAGATGGGTAGCATCTGGGGCGGCTCAGCGTTCAAATTCGGCGTATTCTCGCGTAAGGACACGGAAGACAAGAAGTCGGATTCCAAACTAAGCTATTCCGACACCCACGGCTGGCTTGCTTCTCTCGGGGAGACATCTGACGAAGCCTTCGAAAAGGTGCGTGGCTACATTGCCCAAGTGGCGGATCTGGCAGCCGAAGGTAACGTGGACGGGATTGAAGCCTTCACGCACCTCGGCGAGGTGCTCAAGTGGAAGATAGCGTTTCATTACCAGGACCGACAGGCGCCGGTGATCGTGGACATCTTCAAGCCGGCGCCCTTAGCAGTTTTGGTCGGCGGCACCACAAGCCAAGGCATGGCTGCATTGCAGAAGGCTACACTGGCTAAACGGCCAGAAAATCTGGGTATCCTGGAGTTCGGGCATCAGGTGTGGGAGGCGTGGAGCCAGAAAAATCTGAAAATCTGGAAGCTATCACACGGCAACCCACCAAACTTCACGGATCCCGAGCGCCAGCACTATCTGGAAGCCCAATTGGCCGTAATGCACCGCGATACAGGTAAGGACCAGGGCAAGAAATTTGCTGAAGCGCCGGTAGGCACGCTGTTTTTCCTCTGCCACGGCAACAGCCCCCAGCGTATAGGCCAACTGACTTCCGAAGCGATGCCATGCGAAAAAGGGGAAGGCTGGTTGCAGCGCAGCTATCGCGTGCTCAAGCCTGCACAGCGAACTGACCGCTACACAGCAAATTCGAAGGCATGGTCGCCACAGGGAAATTCGACTTTCTGGCAAGTTGGTGCACACGACTTGCCAGAGTTCGAATCCACATTTCTCAGGCCATACTTCGACACTGATCTGGCAGAACTGGCCGCTCTGGCCGGTGAACCTATTGAGGAGGCAAATGGTGGAGCCTTGGTCGTAGCTCCCGCTTCTTCGTCGGCTCCCCCGGCATCTTTAACGGCGCGCGACCCTGTCGCCGCCTGCATCAACCGGATTTATTATGGCCCACCCGGTACGGGCAAAACCTTCACACTGACGCGGCTACTGGAACGATCCTACGGCAAACCTGACCAGGAAAAGCAGGGCGACAATGATGCCCAGCGCTACAGCTTCGTCACTTTCCACCAGTCATACGGTTATGAAGAGTTCGTCGAGGGGCTGCGGCCCGTGCTTGCGAACAACACCGAGGCGGGCGAGGTTGCCTATGAAATCCGACCCGGCGCCTTCAAGGAATTGTGCCGCAGGGCCAAGAAGGCCCCTGATCAGCGCTTCGCAATGGTTATCGATGAAATCAATCGTGGCAACATCAGCAAAATCTTTGGCGAACTGATCACGCTAATCGAGGCTGACAAGCGCGATCCGCTCGACGGCAGCCCCCCTCCTGTCGAAGTGATCCTAGCGTATTCGGGTGAGAAGTTTTCGGTACCTGCCAATGTAGATATCATCGGCACAATGAATACGGCGGACCGCTCGCTTGCCCTTCTCGACACTGCATTGCGTCGGCGTTTCGACTTTGTGCCGTTGATGCCTGACACTCGAGCCGAGAAAGATCCCAACGATGCGAACAGCGCGCCGCTGGCAGCCCTGGCTGTCACAACGGACGCTGGCAGGATCAACGTGCGTCAGCTCCTCGAGCGGATCAACGAGCGCATCGAGGCTCTGTACGATCGCGACCACTGCATCGGTCACGCTTATCTCACCGCACTGGCTGATGTGGAGGACGGACCGGCGCGGTTTAAAGCACTCGCTGACATCTTCCGCAATCGCATTGTGCCGCTGCTCGAGGAATACTTCTTCGAGGATTGGCGCAAGATCCGGCTGGTGCTGGGCGACAACCAGAAGCCGGATTTGGCGACGCAGTTCATTACTGAGAGTGATGCGCACGAACAGGATTTGACCACCCTGTTCGGTAATGATCATGGGCTCGACAGTTACGCCACGAAGCGCCGTTACAGCTTGCAGGAAGCGGCATTTTCCATACCCGCCGCCTATATCGGCATCTATCAGATTTCGGCCTGACGGACGCGGATGGCAGGCATCACCATCTATGAATTCGATGCGCTGGTGGAGGCCCGCGACCCGCCCGATGCTGCTGGCCTGCACTCGGTTCCTTCCAGCGTGTTTGCCTGGCTGGAACAGCAGGCGCTGAGTGCCGCGGAGGCTGGTGAAGCGGCGTGGTTGCGCCTGACACAGCGGCGAGGCCGGCGTGCCGTGCAGGTTAACAGCTTCGTGGGCGTGATCCGAGCACCGGATGGCCATCAGATCGAAGTTCTGCCCAAGGTTGGCAAGGCCATCGGTGGTGGCGATGACGAGGCCCGGCAACTTCTGATTGAAATGCTGCGGTGTCTGGGCGGCTTCCGTCACATCCAGACCGACAGCGCTCAACTAATGGCCACGCGTATGCCATTGTTAGAGGTCTTCATCAGTGAGTTCCTGCGCGCTGCCGAACACGTCGTAAAACGCGGTCTGCGCAGCGATTACACCATTCGACAGGACAATGTTTTTGCACTGCGCGGCAAGCTGCAGATGGCAGCGCATTTGCGACAGAACCTTTGTAGGCGCGATCGCTTCTTTACCGAATTCGACGAGTTTTCCACCAATCGACCGGAAAACCGACTGTTGCACTCGGCGCTCAGACGCGCCTTGTCGTGGACAGCGTCGCAGACGAACCAGCAACTGGCACGAGAGCTGTGCTTCGTATTTGCCGATGTGCCGACGTCAGATATGCCATCGCTGGACTTTCAGCGAGTGCGTCTGGATCGTGGCATGGCGCATTACGAGCATGCTCTGGCGTGGTCGAGGTTGATTCTGGGAGACGAATCGCCGCTGACCGGAGCAGGTGGCCACCGTGCGCCATCCCTATTGTTCCCCATGGAAGCGGTGTTCGAAGCCTTTGTTGCCAAACATCTCGCCCGGCAATTGCTACCAACCTTCGCACTGCGCACGCAGGCGCGCAGCTTTTCACTGGTCAGGCATCAAGGGCAGAACTGGTTTCGCTTGAAGCCGGATCTGCTTGTCCAGGAGGCGGGAGCAAACCACCTGGTATTGGATACGAAGTGGAAGTTGATCGACAGTCAGAAAACCACTGGCACGGATAAGTATGGGTTGGATCAGGGAGATTTCTATCAGCTGCACGCCTACGGTCAGAGTTATCTCGATGGCCATGGCGATGTAGTGTTGATTTATCCCAGAACAGACGCATTCGATCAGGCACTATCCGTGTTCGAGTTCCCGAAGACGGAGGGCTTGCGGCTCTGGGTGTTGCCCTTCTGTTTGCGTGGGCGTGAAATCCTCCTGCCGAAGTGCGGGAGCCTAGGTAAATTTTTTGTGCCAGGTGAAATGCATCGCCGTGAGCTTGTTGCCGTTGTTTGATAAGGATCCTCTGACCCCAATCGCCACGACGCGTCAGTTTTTGATCTGAACCGATGCATCATGCAGTGCTACGACGAGAGAGTTCGTCCGCAGACTCTCACCCACCGCCAGCCACCCCCGGCACTTGTCTCTGAGTTGAGGTGGTGCCCGAAAACCCCGAGAACAGGCGGGTTTGCGGGGCTGAACCGATAACGGGCGCATCATTCGAGACGTCTCTTGAGCTCTTTCGGGCGCCGTTTGGTGTCCCCGTCTCTTGGGCCGCTCGCATCGGTTCGGTTTCCCTGTTTAACAGGCAAGAACAGGGAAAAATGTAAGTTTGAGCCGCAAAACAGGCCGTTTTGGGCCACATCGCGGGATTTGGCTCGAAGGAAAGCGCGATTTGTCAGTAGGTTGCGCGCGCGAAAAGACCATTTTCCTGTTCTTCGCCGGAACAGGGTATTTAATCGTCCGGAACAGGGACTTTAATCGCCGCAATCAGGTGATTTGTTCGCCGGAACAGGAAGTGCGGCAGCTTGCGAATCCGAGCACTTCGCGCTGCTTCGACCAAGCGAGCGGAAGGTCGATGGCCTTGAGCGATTCGAGATTCAGATGGGGCGGCTGGCGCCCATCAAGAATGGCACGCTGGATGTCGGGAGCGAGGAAGGCGAGGCCGAGGATGAAGCGGTCATAGGGCGAACGTGGCGATCCATCGATCATCGGCATGCCGCGCTCGGTGCGGAGAATGGCGTGGGCTTTTCTGAGGGCAGCGATGAGCACGAGGTCCGGTTGGCGCGGTCGTGACGTCGCCGGAAGAATGAGCGTGCGGGACCCGCGGGCTGCAAACAGGACAGGCAGCGAGACGGTGATGCAGTCGGAGGTACGATCGCGGATCACCTCGCCGTCGCCCAACCTTGCGGCGAGGTTCGAGCAATGCTCGGCGTCGAGCGAGACCTGAAGACCCCGCTCGCTTAGGTGGATCGAGCGGATGATCGCCAAAGGATCGCAAGCCTTCGGGACCCAGCGCCCGATTGCCTCGCTCACGACCCGCTCAATCTCGGGCGCCGATAGCCGCTGAATGGTATCGGTGGCGGCGCGCCGCCCGCCCTGCTGGAGCGGCGCCGACACATAGTAGCGATAGGATAGTCCCGACTTGCCGCGCGAGGTGGTCGGGGACATCGGCTCGCCAGCGGCATCAAACAGCTTGCCGGTCAGCGGCGCTCTGACACTGCGGTTCTTGGCCCTCGTCTGATGCCGCCGGACCTGGGCATCGAGCCGGGCCTGCACCCGGTCGAACAGTTCGGCATCGATGATCGCCTCGTGTTCGCCTTCGTGCACGGTGCCCTTGTGGACAATCTGGCCGCGATAGACACGGTTGCGCAGGAGGTGGAACAGGGCGCCGCGGCTGAATGCCTGCCCGCCCATGGTCCTGCCCTTTGCGGTGACGTGGAGCTTGGAATGAATGCCCCGCTGTTCGAGATCGCGTTGGAGGGCATGGACCGAGCCCAACTCGAGGTAGCGGGCAAAGATCTGCCGAACACGTTCGGCCTCCCGTACATTGACCTTGAGCTTGCGTGAGCCGTCGGTCGGTGGGTCGTAACCAAGTGGTGAGAGGCCGCCCATCCACATGCCCTTGGCCTTGGAAGCGGCGATCTTGTCGCGGATGCGTTCGCCGGTGACTTCGCGCTCGAACTGCGCGAACGAGAGCAGGACATTGAGCATGAGCTTGCCCATCGAGCCTGTGGTGTTGAAGGACTGGGTGACCGAGACAAAGCTGCAGTCATGCTTCTCGAACACCTCGACGATCCGCGCGAAGTCGGCCAGACTACGGGTGAGACGGTCGATCTTGTAGACGACCACGATGTCTATCCGGCCTGCCGCTATGTCGGCGAGCAGGGCCTTCAAACCCGGACGCTCGGTGTTACCGCCCGAGAACCCGCCATCGTCATAGTGCTCGGAAAGCGCTTCCCACCCTTCGCTCGCCTGACTCATGATGTAGGCGGCGCATGCCTCGCGCTGGGCGTGGAGGCTATTGAACGACTGGTCGAGGCCGTCCTCGGACGACTTGCGGGTGTAGATCGCGCAGCGCCTGATGTTGCTGGGCATCACCTGTCTCGCAGACCGAAGAAGCGCGGACCGTTCCAGCGGGTACTGGCGATGGCGGTCGCGGCTGCAGAGAGGCTGGGGAACAGTTGGTCCTCCCACCGGAACCCCTGTTCCTCGACCACCACTGTCACCTCGCGTCCCTTCCAGATGCGGGTGAGCCGTGCGCCCACGCCGAGATGCCGACCTTCGGGCTGGACAGGCCCGCTGCGGGCAAGGACCTTGCACATTTCGACATCGAGTCCGCCGTAGACCTCTGCCTGAACCCGCCATGCGAGCAGCCGACGCAGTAGCGGCGTGGAGCGAAGCGAAGGAGGGGCGCCGTAGCGCACCCTCCAGAACCCGCGCAGACCATCGAGATCGAGCGTCTGGAGCTCGGCGACGATCTGCTTGACCGCATCATGTTCCTCAAACGCCTCATGCATTGGCTGCCTCCGCAATGCGGTAGCGGCGGGTGCCGTCGATCTTGTCCGAGGTCACCGCGTGCCCGCGCTTCCTGATCGCGCCTGCGAGCGCGCCGCGTACCGAGTGCTGTTGCCATCCGGTCGCCTGGACCATCTCGGCGATGGTCGTGCCGTTTTTGCGGCGAAGCAGCTTCTCGAGCGTGTCGAGCTTGCTCGCCGCCCTGCCTGCCCTCGAAGTGGCGGGAGTGGTTCCGTGGTTGCTGATAGCCATGATTGTCTCCGGTTTGCATCGCGAGGCCAGAATGGCTCCCGCTACCGAGACAAGCCCGGCTAGGCGGGCGCAGACAGCAATGCTCGTTGTCGTGGCACAGTCCAGTTATTTCGGGACGTGCGGAATAGAACTGTCGATTACTTGCCGGAGCCCCTTTAAAACGGCCGGTGCTCGAACTATGTTCATGTTATGTTCGAAACCCTCTCCGAGGCGGCTTTGCCCGCCAATCGCACGCTCGAAGTGGTCTACAAGGCCCCCGTCGAACTCACCCCCGACCCGCGCAATGCGCGCACACACTCAAAGAAGCAGGTCGCGCAGATCATTGCCTCGATCCGCGCCTTCGGGTTCACCAACCCGATCCTGGCAGATCCGCAAGGCAACCTCATCGCTGGGCATGGCAGGTTGCGCGCGGCGAAGGAGATGGGGCTCGAGAGCGTTCCGGTAATCACCCTCGATGGCCTAAGCGAGCCGCAGAAGAAAGCGCTCCGGCTCGCGGACAACAAGATCGCATTGAACGCAGGCTGGGACACCGAGATCCTCAAGCTCGAGCTTGCCGAACTCTCGCTGCCCGAGATCGATATCGATCTGGGCCTCACCGGCTTCAGCCCCGGCGAGATCGACGTGGTTCTTTCGGAGAGCGAAGATCCGGATGACGAGGTCATCCCGGCCGTTCCCGACAGCCCGCGGGTCAGACCTGGCGACATCTGGCAGCTGGGCGAGCACCGCATCGGCTGCGGAGACGGCCGCGATGTCGCTTTCCTTCAGGCAATTATCGGAGAGGGGCAATCGATCGACTGCGCGTTCCTCGATCCGCCCTACAACGTGAAGATCAACGGCCACGCCAATGCCAAGGGCCGCCACCGCGAGTTTGCGATGGCTTCGGGCGAGATGAGCGACGACCAGTTCCGCGCCTTCCTCGCTGATACGCTTGGTGCCTGCGCCAAGGTCTCGCGTAATGGTGCGGTCCACTTCGTGTGCATGGACTGGCGTCACATGGACGATGTCACCGCGTCGGTCAGAGGCATCTACGATGACCTGCTCAATATCTGCGTGTGGAACAAGAGCAATGCCGGAATGGGCTCGCTCTACCGCTCCAAGCATGAAATGGTGTTCGTCTACCGGGTCGGCTCCGCACCGCACGTCAATAATGTCGAACTCGGCAAGCACGGCCGCAACCGCACCAACGTCTGGGATTACCCGAGCGTTAATTCGATGAAGGGCTCGCGCCGCGAGGACCTTACGCTTCATCCGACGGTGAAGCCGGTGGCGATGGTAGCCGATGCGTATTGCGACGTCACGAAGCAGGGCGAGCTTGTCCTCGATATCTTCCTCGGTTCGGGAACCAGTCTGATCGCTGCAGAGCGCGTAGGTAGGCGTTTCCGCGGGCTCGACATCGATCCTGCCTATGTCGACCTTGCCATGAAGCGCTGGACCGATCTCACCGGCAAGGAGCCCGTGCTTCTCCACCGCGAGTGCGCAGAAGAGGCGGCGGGATGAGTGACTCACGATTCAAGCCTGGTCAGTCCGGCAATCCGAAAGGGCGGCCGCCGAAGGCGCGGCGGCCCAATGTCTCAGCGTTCGAAATCGTCCTCGACAAGCGCCTCACCGCCAACGTTGGCGGCAAAGAGCGCGAGCTTACCGTCGAGGAGGTGCTGCAGCAGCAGACGCTGAAAGATGCGCTCGCCGGCAAGCGCCTGGCGATCCGCAAGGTCCTGAAGATGATCGAGAAGCGCGAGGCCGCGCTGCACAAGAAGGGCGGCGTCAGGCGGACCTCTATGATGTTCGAACAGCATCACTGTGCCGACAATGCGAACGAGGCCATGCGTATCTTGGGCATCGCAGCACCTGATTCTGAGTTCCCCTCTCGCTGGAAGGTCAATACCTGGGCAACCCAAGCCGCCCTCAGCAAACCGGGCCGCCGAAAGTTCACGGACAAGGACGTGAAGGACATCAAGTTCTTTACCAGCGATCCCGGAACCTTGCGCTGGCCGCGCGGACGCATGGCGTGAGCGAGCCGGAGCCTGTCGGTTACGGTCAACCGCCGAGTAAGACCCGGTTCCGCAAGGGGCAGTCCGGCAATCCGCGCGGGCGGCCAAAGAACAGCCGTCGTGAGATCCCCTATGATGCCGTGCTCGGCCAGATGGTCACGATCCGCGAGGAGGGCCGCGAACGCCGTGTGACCGCCGCCGAGGCGTTCCTGCTCCAGCTCACCCAGAAGGGCCTCGCCGGAGACAGTGCTGCAGCACGCGCTTCACTTGAGGCGATCGAGACTGCGCGGGCTAGCCGCACTGATACCTACACTGGACCAGCCAGACTTGTCTGGAAAGCAGTTGGCTCGGGCATGGACGCGATAATCGACACCCTTGGCATCGCGCAGCTGAAATATCCGACCGACGAAGCCCGCGTGCGTTGGGAACTCAATCCTTGGATCGTCGAGGCAGCAATTGCGCGGCTCGGTGACCGGCTGCTCACGCCAGAACAGCAGCGCGAGGTCTGGAACGCCACTCGCACGCCGTACAAGGTCCGGTGGCCGGAATGGTGGGGCTATTTCGGCGAATGACTGCTTTGCGCCTTCAATTCATCTAAAGCGACTTGCGCATCGATCGTCTGAAAGTGCACTAGGCTGCCGATGTGCACCGATGGCTGAATCTGCGAATTTGGTATCATGACTTTGTTGCCTGTTCATAGACAGATTCTTAGGGAACGAAGGCGAATTAATACTTCTTAGAGCTCTTAGGGAGCTAAGGCGAATTAATACTTCTTAGAGCATTCGGTTTCATTCAATACTTACTTTACGAGCGTGCTAATGCCATGTACCGGACATAGGAGATTTACTGAAAAATTTTTCAAATCAAAGGTTGTTGGGCGTTGAAAAACCGTTCTTTGCTCGGGTCGCATGGCTTCGCCATCGCTGCGTGGGGTGCTTTGCTTTCAACCGTCCCGGTTTCTGCCACTGCTCAGCAAAGCGGCCTTCCCAGCCGGCAGCAAATAGAATTGCCCGATCGCGCCGCGCCGCCCGCGGCCGTCGATGTACGGATTTCCGACGAGGCCAGCCGCGCACTCCCATGCCCTTTTGATCGAGCCGACCTTACCTTGCGGCTCGACGAAGTCCGCTTCGTCGGCGTGAACGACGCACCGCTTCCGTCCGAAATCGGCCTGCTGCTTGAGGGGATTGCGCCCTCAGCCCAAGAGTGGCCCATTTCCCAGTTGTGCGATCTGCGCGATGCGGCTGCGGCGAGGCTGTCGGCGGCGGGTTACATCGCAGCGGTTTCCATTCCGCCGCAGGAAATCTCGCGCGATGCGCGCACAGCGACGCTCGCAGTGATCCCCGCCCGGCTGGTTGGTGTCGAAGTCGTCGGTGATGTAGGCGGTTATGCCGGAAGGCTGGCCGCTCGCGGCGAGCGCTTGAAGGCGATATATCCGCTGCGCTCTGGCGACGTCGAGCGCGAGTTGATGCTGGCTTCCGATACACCGGGTCTGGATGTCAAGATGACACTGGTTTCTGCAGGAACCGCACCGGGCGAGGTGATTGGACGCCTTGAGGTTAGCCGACGCGACTTCGAAATCGTCGCCAATATTCAGAACTATGGATCACTGGCGATCGGGCGCGAGATCGCCAGCGTCCGCGCCGAGTTCTACGGCCTGACTGGTCTTTCCGATGTCACCTTTTTCGGCGCAAGCAGCACTGCTGATTTCGAGGAGCAGTGGACGCTGCAGGGCGGTCACTATTTCTCCCTCAACAGTGGGTTCACCTTTGGCGGAAGCGCGGTCTACGCCGAATCCCGTCCCAGCATCGGAGGTATCGACCTGCGGGCGAATTCGTTGCTTGCCGCCATCGAAGCCTATGTTCCTGTCGTCCGTACGGTCGTCACCCGCGTCACATTTGGCGGTGGCCTGGAACTGATTAATCAGGAAAGCAGCGTTCGCGGGGGTGGCTTCTCCATGCCACTGACGCGCGACCACCTGCGCGTCGCCTTCCTCAAGATGGATGGGGCCCACCGCAAGCTGCGTCATGATGGGAGCGAGGCTTTTTCGCTCGATGGTACGCTGCAGCTTCGCCAGGGCCTTGATATCTTCGGGGCCAGCGAGCGCGGGGTCGCTGACGGGCCCTATTTCCCGAGCAGCCTTGAAGGCGATCCCACCGCGCTCGTGGTGCGTGGGGGTCTCTCGGCACGCACGCAGCAAGGCAATTTCGCGCTCCTCGCGCGCGTCGAAGGCCAATACTCCGCGAGCCCTCTGCTAGGCTTCGAGGAATATGCCGTCGGCAACTTCACGATCGGCCGGGGCTACGATCCGGCGGCGACCCTTGGCGACAGCGCCATCGGGGCAAGGTTGCAGCCGAGCCTCTTTCTTCGGGCCGATGACGGCATATTCGAACCTTACCTCTTTGCCGATGCGGCGCGGATTTGGAACGAAGACAGCATCACCGCGGAGAACGGTCGCACGCTGGTTTCGGCAGGACTTGGCGCTAGGGTCTATATAGCGAACCGCTATGTCTTCGACGCAGGCTGGGCGCGCCCCTTCGACAAGGCGATGAATATTCCGGGGGCCGAGCGCGCGCCTGACCGCCTGCTCGTTTCCCTTACCGCATCCTTCGGCCCGTCGGGCCGCCGATAAGCCAGTCAAGGACAGCACACATGCTTGCACGAAATCTTCGCGCCGTTCTCGCTGCCGGAACCGCTCTCTCGCTCGCCGTCGCTGCCAGCCCGGCCGCCGCGCAGTTGGTAAGGTCTGGCGATCTTGTTGATGCGATCGACAGCAGTGGCAATCCCGGCCAGTTGACAATCGTCGATACCACCGCGACCCGGACCGACATGACGGTGCTTGCGCCAGTCGTGGTCTCCAACTGGAGCCGTTTAAACGTTCCTACCGGAACCACGGTCAATGTTGCAAACGGCACCGTCAATCCGACCGCGACGCTGATCAGCCGCGTAATCGGGGCGGATTTCTCCGACATCAGCGGCACAATCAATGCGCCGGATGTGAACCTGTGGCTGATCAACCAGAACGGAATCCTGTTCGGTTCGGGCGCCTCGGTCAACAGCGCCTCATTCTTCGCCTCGACGCTTGATGTCTCGGACGCGGACCTCTTCGATTTCTACCAAGGCACCAACCTTGCCGGAAACGGCTCGTCCACCTTGAGGTTCTCGGGGCCGTCCAGCAATACCGCTGCGATTGCCGGTGGCGGGGCTACCGCGCGCTTTGTAACCGATGGTTCACTGCTATTCGTCGGGCCGCAGCTCAATCTTGATGCGACCTTCGATGCAGGCACAGGCACCGTCGCCTTCCTCGCGGCATCTGATGTGAGCGTTAATTTCACGCCCGGCAGCCCGCTCAGCTACGTGATCAATGCCGGCACTACCGTGGCCGACGCGATGACAATCGGCGGCTCGGTGAGCGGCGGGTCGATCGATTTCCAGATGATCACGGCCGCGGGCGTGGTCAACTCGCTGCTGCGTGTCGATGCGACGCTCAACGCGACCACCGCGCTTCCCACCGATACCGGCATCCGCCTGTTTGCCAATCAGGCCGGTTCGGCTTCGGTGACGGTGGAGATCGACGGCGTTGCCAGCACCACCGGCCATATCGACCTGCGGACCGATGGCAGTCTGACGGCGACCTCGCCTATAGCGGGAAGCGGTGTTTTCGTCCGGGGCGACACGGGCCTCAGGTTTGACGATGTAACCGCGACTGACGGTTCCGTACAATTCGCCACGAGCGGAAGCGTCTTGACAGGAGACGTGATAGCGACCGGCGGGGACATTTTCTTCGAGGCGTCCAACAACGGGAGTGCTTCGTTCGCCAGCCTCATCGCGACGGGCGGGCGCGTGTTCGTTAGTGGTTTGATTCCTGGGGCTATATCGGTGAGGGGCGCGGTCAAGGGCGCGCTGGTCAATCTGGTTGCGGTCAATAACATCAGCGCCGGCGATGTTACCGCCACTTCAGGCGTGGCGGCCCTTCAGGCGCTAAATGGCACGATCTTGGCCGAGGACATTTCGGCGACCGGCGGTGATGTGGTGCTGTTCGCGCCCGGCGCGATCACCACCACCACCATTACCGCGCGTGAAGCTGGCGGTGTCGGCGGCAGGATTGACGTCGACAGCACGGGCGGCGGCAATCTTTCGCTCGGCAACGTGGCGGCCGACCGGCTGATCACGCTCGATACCACCGGCAACATCACCACCGGCACGATCAACGCGCTTGGCGCGCTGAACGTGGGGGCATCCCTTAATCCGAGAGATGTGACGTTCAACGGCAGCGTCTCCGCCAATGAGCTGTTCGCTCGCGTCTCTGGCCTGCTCACCTTCGGCGCAGTCAATCAGATCAAAACCATAACCGGATTGAGGGCGGGCGGAGCCCTTTTGCTGGAGAACGCGACCGATAACCTTGCCATTGCGGGGCTCGTGACAGCTGGAACCAACGATGTGACCATACGCAATAGCGGCGATGTCACAATCTCTGGCGCAGGACAGGTCGCGGGTGGAATCGTTGCCATCAGTGCGGACGATCAGTTTATCAATTTGCGCGGTAGCGATGCCATCACCGCATCAGATCGGTGGGTCGTCTATTCTGCAGCCCCGGCAGGGAACACATTCGGCGGCCTCGACAGCGGTAACACCGCGATCTGGAATGGGACCATCGACACGGTGGCGCCCGAAAGCCTCAGCGGAAATCGCTATGTCTTTGCATTTCAGCCTACCCTTACAGTGACATCGACCGACACCAGCAAGGTTTACGGAACCGATCTCACTGGCGCACTGGGCTCCTTTTTCTCTGTCAGCGGCCTGCAGGATGGTGTGGCCGGAGCCTATCTCGGTGACTCGGTCTCCGGCATCTTGACTGGAGCCCCTTCCATTACCTCCGCGGGCTCAGTCGCTAACGCCGATGTCGCAGGCGGGCCCTATGTCATGAATGTTGGCCAAGGCTCGCTGGTAGCCGCCAACGGATACGCGCTGGCATTCGATAGCAATGGTCGCCTGACCATCACCCCCAGAGACGTCACGGCCAGTGTGACGGTCAACAACCGGACCTATGACGGCACCACTGCTGGTACCGGCACGGTGACGCTCGACGGCGTGATCGCAGGGGATGATGTCGGCACGACCGGTACGACCTTCACCTTCGATAGCAGGAATGCCGGGACTGGCAGAACGGTCACGATTGCTGGCACCAGCCTTACCGGTGCCGATGCGGGCAACTACACGTTGACGGTACCGGCAACCGCGCTTGCTGATATTCTTGCGCGCGCCATCACGGCCAGCGTGACGGTCAACAACCGGACCTATGACGGCACCACTGCTGGTACCGGCACGGTGACGCTCGACGGCGTGATCGCAGGGGATGATGTCGGCACGACCGGTACGACCTTCACCTTCGATAGCAGGAATGCCGGGACTGGCAGAACGGTCACGATTGCTGGCACCAGCCTTACCGGTGCCGATGCGGGCAACTACACGTTGACGGTACCGGCAACCGCGCTTGCTGATATTCTTGCGCGAGTGATCTTGATCACGGCCGATGATCAGGAAAAGACCCAGGGAACCCCCGATCCTTCTCTGACCTTTGTAATTGGCGGTGACGGCCTAGTGGAAGGGGATATGCTCTCTGGAAGTCTTGCAAGAGATCCCGGGGAACTCATCGGTGACTATAGAATTGGCCAGGGCACTCTCGATGGTGGTAGCAACTATGTGATCCAGTTTCAGGACGGCACGCTAACGATTACCGCCCAGTCATTCAGGGAGGTGCCTCTTAAAGCGCAAGTGCTCCCGGGAGACATCGCCGATGCCAAAGCAGGATCGCAGCTGGACATTGAAGTCGAGAGCCTGTGCGCCGACCAAGAGAAAGCCGACCAAGAGAAAGCCGACCAAGAGAAAGAAGTCTGCAGAATTTCACAATACTAGGAATAACGGGAAGGTTGCCATCTCCGATGCGGTACCAGATGCCTCGACCTTCCGATTAGGCTGCTAGTTCGTGGTCTAGGTGGGCCTGACACCACGACCTCATAGCTCAGGCGGCAAGGACCGTCTTACGCTGGAAGAGCAGCGTGAGAGGTCTGGAACGCCATGCGCGCGCCCTACAATGTCCGGTGGCCGGAATGGTGGAGCCACGGGGGCGAGTGATGGCCATGCTCCCCAATGGGGCTATTGTTGTTTGTATATTGATCGCCCGATAAAAAGTTCTTCGACAGGTCGATATTGGAACTGAGCCGTCGTTCCCAAATGGCATGCAGAGTGACCGGCTTTATTGGAAGCCGACACTGCGATGGTCGGGTCGTTAATCGCTTCCGTTCAAAGTTCGTTTCCTAATCGGCGGCGCCAGGTAAGCGTCCCCTGAAGCGAGCCCTCTTCGGGAGAGCGAGGCAGTCGGTAGACCGTGAACGAGAACTCGTTCGCCGACTGGGCATCGAGACCACTGCTATCTTCGCGCAGCGTTGCCTGCCCTGCCACGTGAAATCGAGCTGGCTATGATCGCACCGCGGCCTGATTGCGAAGCGGTATTATGCTTAGCTCTCGAAACCGATCCGCTCGGCGGCCGCGCCCGACATGATGAAACCTATGGGCCTTTCGGTTTCTTCCTGCAGGTGCGCGATCAGACTGGCGGTGCGGGCCAGAAGCGAGATACCCTTGAGCGCAGCGAGCGGGAAGCCCGCATCGAGCATCACAGCGGGGATCGCGCCGTTGACATTGATGGGCAGGCTGCGGCCGATGGCCTCGGGCAGAACCGCCTCGATGGTGCGAAGCATGGCGATGTGCTTGCCCTCCATCCCGTGTTCCTTCGCCAGCGCCAGCAGGCGGTGTGCGCGCGGATCGCCGCCCGAATGCTGGGGATGGCCGAAGCCCGGGATCGCCTTCTTCTCGGCCCGCAGCGCCTTGATCGCCGCCGTGGCGGTGGCGGCAGCGTCACCGCCCTCGGCATCGGCGACGACCTGCACGTAGAACTTGCCCGCCACCTCGGCGCTGCCCAGCACCACGCTCCCGCAGCCCAGCAGCCCCGCGGCGACCGCGCCGTGGAAGGCTTCGGGCGCGGCGGCATAGGTCATGCGGGTGGCGACGACGCTCGGCACCAGCCCGTGTTCGGCAATCGCGCAGAGCACTGCATCGGCCAGCACCTTTTGCGGGGGCGAGGGCATGGTGGCGGTCACCAGCAGCCAGAAATAGGAAGTGAAATCGACATGGCCGATCACCTCCGAACACAGGTCCATCCCCCGCACGGTGATGCTCGTCGCATCCGATGTGCAGATCGAGGTCACCGCGTTATCCTGCTTGCCGATGCGCATGGGTCCAGCCTTTTCGTTATTCGAAGTTGATTTCGTTATACGAAGAATATAGTGTCACATCCGCAGCCTGGCAAGATCGTCGGGCAAGCAGATGGGATGTGTTGGATGACCGCGAGACCCCTACAGGGCGTTACCGTGCTCGAAATGGGCACCTTCATCACCGGCCCTGCGGCCGGGATGCTTCTGGCCGATCTCGGCGCACAAGTCATCAAGGTCGAGCAGCCGGGCTCGGGCGATCCGTTCCGCAGCTACAAGGGCGAGCTCTACAGCCCGCACTTCCAGACCTACAACCGCAACAAGCGTTCGATCACCATCGATCCCAAGAATCCCGATGATCTCGCCGTGCTCGACCGACTGGTCGAGGATGCCGACGTCTTCATCCAGAACTTCCGTCCGGGCGTAGCGGGGCGGCTTCAGGTGGACGCGAAGCGGCTTCAGGGGATCAACCCGCGGCTTGTCTACGCCTCAATCTCGGGCTTCGGCTCCGTAGGGCCGGAGCGTGACCGGCCGGCCTTCGACACCGTGGCCCAGGCCGCCTCGGGCTTCCTGCGCCTGCTGGTCAACCCCGAACACCCCCGCGTCGTGGGCCCGGCGATCGCCGATGCGATGACGGGCTTCTACACTGCGCTCGGCATCCTCGCCGCACTCAACGAGCGGCACACCACCGGCAAAGGCCGCGTGGTCGAAACCTCGATGTTCGAGGCGATGTGCCACTTCAACCTCGACGATTTCACCCACCTGTTCTCCGCAGATCAGGTGATGGGGCCCTATTCGCGCCCGCATGTCTCGCAGAGCTATGTTTTCCAGTGTTCGGACGGCAAGTGGCTGGCGCTGCACATGTCCTCGCCGCCCAAGTTCTGGGAGAACCTCGCCACCGCCGTCGGCAAGCCCGACATGCTGAGTCTGCCCGCTTTCGCAAGCCGCGACGCGCGCATCGCCCATTACGAGGATGTCGTCGCCTTCCTCGCTCCGATCTTCGCCACGAAGTCGCGTGCCGTGTGGACCGAGACGCTCACCCGCCTCGAAGTCCCTAACTCGCCGGTCTACGACACCACCGAAGTGCTCGCGACCGAGCAGGCGAAGGTGCTCGGGCTCGAAGTCACCGACCCCGATGGCCCCAAGGGCCCGTTCCGCACCATCCGCTCGCCGCTCAGCTTTGATGGCGAACGGATGGACAGCGTCACCGCGCCGCCCCTATTGGGGGCCGACGACGCGGCGATCCGCCGCTCCATCGAAAGGCCGGTGCATGGGATCCACAGAGGCTGAGCAGGCCGCAAAAGACCCGGAATTTCTCTCGACGCTGGAGCGAGGCCTGCGCGTACTCAAGGCGTTCGACGAGGATCATGCCGAAATGACCCTGTCCGAGGTGGCTGCGCGCACCGGCCTGCCCCCGGCGGTGGCGCGGCGCTGCCTGATCACGCTGGTGCAACTGGGCTATGTCGGCCAGCACGAGCGCAAGTTCCTGCTGCGCCCGGCGGTCCTGACGATCGGCTCGGCCTTCCTGGCCTCGATGCAGATCGAGCAGGTGGTGCTGCCCCCCTTGCAGGCGCTGCGCGACCAGACCGGCGACAGCGCCAGCCTCGCGGTGCTGTCCGGCACCGAGATCCTCTACGTCGCCCATGTCTCGACCGACCGGCGCTTCCGCGTGGCGGCGGGGGTCGGGACGCGCTTTCCCTTCCATGCCACCTCGCTCGGCAAGGCGCTCGCGGCGCACCTGCCCGAGGACGAGCGGGCCGCGCTGCTCGCCGGCGCGCCGTTCCAGCGCTTTACCGAGCGCACCGTCACCGAGCGGGCGGCGATGGAGGAGCGGCTGAACCTGATCGCGGCGCGCGGTTACGATTCGGCGCTGGACGAGCTCGATTACGGCATCGTCTCGGTCGCGGTGCCGATCTTCGGGCGCGACAAGCGGGTGATCGCGAGCATCAACTGCTCGACCTCCACCACCCGCATCTCGCAGGACGAGCTGGTCCGCACCCGCTTGCCCCTGCTGCGCGGCGCGGCGGGCGAGATCGAGGCTTCGCTCAGGCGCTGGCCCGCGCTCGAGGCCAGCCTGCGGCCCTGAACGACCCGTCAACGACCCCGCAACGACCCGCCGATGACCCGCGCACGGCCGGCGCCATCGCGCATGGCCGCGCACCGGGCGTGCGTTGCCCCCGCGCCACACTCTCCAATTTTCGCATATCGAAGTTGACTTCGCATGACGAAGTTATCTATTGGGGCATTAGGGAGGGGTCGCCAAGAGAGCGGCGCGTTGCGCGCGCCCACAGGGGAGAGACGTATGAAGTTATCGGGCATGAGCCGCGCGCTCGTCAGCACTACCGCGCTTGCCGCGGCCATTCTGGCCGCCGCCCCGCTCGCCGCGCAGGACACGGCCGCCGCGCCGGCTGCGAGCGAGACCGAGGAAGATGGCATTATCGTCACCGGCCTGCGCCGCGAGGAAAGCCTCCAGGACACTCCCGCCGCGGTCACTGCCTTCGATTCGCAGGCGATCGCCAATGCCGGGATCGAGCGTCCGGCCGATTTCATCGCGCTGACCCCCAACGTCAACCTCGTCGAGACCCAGAACGCGGGCAACGCCTTCGTCATCATCCGCGGCATCACCCAGAACCGCAACTCGGAACCCAGCGTCGCGGTCATCGTCGACGGCGTGCAGCAGGTGAATCCCGCGCAGTTCAACCAGGATCTGTTCGACATCGAGCAGATCGAAGTGCTCAAGGGCCCGCAGGGCGGCCTCTACGGACGCAACGCCATCGGCGGCGCGATCATCATCACAACCAAGAAGCCGACCGACGAGTTCTCCGGCAACATCACCGCCGGGATCGACAACGGCTTCGGCTACTTCCTGCGCGGCGGCGTGAGCGGCCCGCTGGCCGACAACGTGTTTTTCCGCGTCGCCGGCTCCTACTATGACACCAACGGCTTCATCCCCAACACCTTCCTCGGAGAAGACGCCGATCCGGTCGAGGATTTCAGCCTGCGCGCCAACCTGCTGGTGGAAGCGACAGACCGGCTGACCTTCGATCTGCGCGGTAGCGTCAACCAGCTGCGCACCCAGGGCCTGTACTACAACATCGTCGCCGACGTGAACGACATCGCCGATGTCGAGGTCAACAACCCCGGCCAGAACGACCGCGACATCTACAGTGTGTCGCTCAAGGTCGAATACGAAGGCGACAACGCCGTCTTCACCTCGATCTCGTCCTACGACACGTTGCAGGAAGTGCTCACCGGCGACGCCTTCGACTTCAAGCCGATCCCGGAGAGTTTCTTCTTCAACCTGTTCGAATTCCTGTTCGGCCCGGGCAACGGCTTCGACCTGAACCAGAGCCAGTTCCTCGATGTCGAGGCCTTCAGCCAGGAAGTGCGCCTCGCCTCGCCCGAGGATGGCCGCGCCTTCAACTGGATGGTCGGCGGCTACCTGATCGACACCCAGCGCTTCATCTCCACCGGCAACATGATCGACACCGGCAACGGCGTCTTCCCGGTGTTCCGCGCGCCGTCGACCAATCCGCTCAACCCGCAGTTCAGCTATCTGGCGGACGGGCAGGACAACTTCGCCTGGGCGCTGTTCGCCAATGCCGGCTACGAGATCAGCCCGGAATTCCGCGTTGACGCTTCGCTGCGCTACGACCGCGACAAGCGCCGCCAGACGACGCTGACCCCGCAGGGCTTCCTGCCGGTGGTGCCGGGCGTGCCGCAGGCGCAGAGCGGCGAGGTGCGCACCGCGGTATTCGACGACTGGCAGCCTAAGATCACCCTGACCTATGAACCGAGCGCCGATGTCACCATCTACGGCGGCTACAGCCGCGGCTTCCGGTCGGGCGGCTTCAACCAGACCGGGGTCGGGGCCGAAGCGGTCAACAACGCGATCGTCGGCGTGGGCGACTTGTTCCAGGCCGAAACCGCCGACACCTTCGAGATCGGCGCCAAGGCGCAGCTCGGCCCGGTCCGTCTGGCGGGCGCGGCCTACACCACCAAGTCGAAGAACAGCTACTTCTTCGTCTTCCTCGCCCAGTCCTCGACCCAGAACCTCGGCAACATCCCCGAGACCCGGATCAACGGCTTCGAGCTGGAAGCGAGCGCGGAAGTGCTGCCGAACCTCGACATCAACGCCGCGATCGGCGTGACCGACAGCGAGATCAAGGACTTCCCCGACACATCTGTGATCGGCAACGAGGCCCCGCAGATCTCGCGCTACACATTCAACCTCGGCGCGCAGTATGCCGGGCCGATCTCGAACAGCATCGACGGCCTGCTGCGGATCGACTACCGTCGTACCGGAAAGACGTGGTGGGAACCGTTCAACACCACGGTGCGCAATCCGATCGACATCGTCGACGCGCGCGCGGGCGTTAAGCTGGAGAACGGGGTGTCGATCACGGCATTCGCGCAGAATCTGTTCAACGAGATCTACAACGCCGAATTCTCCCCCGGCGGCTTCGTGTTCCGCGCCCGGCCGCGGCGCTACGGGGTGGAAATCGGCTACAAGTTCTGAGTTGAGGAAGCGACTGACATGACCAAGGTGCTGGTGCTCTACTATTCGAGCTATGGCCATATCGAGGCGATGGCCGCTGCGGTTGCCGAAGGCGCTGCCAGCGTCCCCGGCACCGAGGTTTTCGTCAAGCGCGTCCCCGAATTGGTACCGGAGGCGGTGGCGGCGGCTTCAGGAATGAAGACCGACCAGAGCGCTCCGATTGCGACCCCGGACGAACTGGCGGACTACGACGCCATTGTCTTCGGCACGCCCACGCGCTTCGGCAACATGGCCGCGCAGATGCGCAACTTCCTCGATCAGACCGGCGGGCTTTGGTTCACCAAGGCGCTGGTGGGCAAGGTGGGCAGCGTGTTCGTCTCCACCGCCAGCCAGCACGGCGGCCAGGAGACCACCATCACCTCGTTCCACACCACGCTGCTGCATCACGGCATGGTGATCGTCGGCCTGCCCTACACCTTCGGGGGCAATGCCGAGATGGGCGAGATCAGCGGCGGCACCCCCTATGGCGCATCGACGCTGGCTGGTAATGACGGCAGCCGCATGCCGAGCGACAACGAGCTCGCCGGCGCGCGATTCCAGGGAGCACACGTCGCGAAGATCGCGGCCAAGCTCGCTGCCTAAGTTTCAGGGACTGACGGAGAGACCACGACCATGACGAAAATCCTCGCCAATCGGCTGCACCACACCGCCTATGTGACCAAGGATCTCGAAGCGACCCGCGCCTTCTACGAGGACGTGCTGGGCTTCCCGCTGATGGCGACCTATTGCGAGAAGGACGAGCTGTTCGGCAAGGAACGCGTCTATTGCCACGTGTTCTTCGAACTGGCCGACGGCAGCGCGCTCGCCTTCTTCCAGTTCGCCGATCCCGAGGACCAGGCCGAATTCGGCCCCGACATGCCGGAAAGCCCCTTCATCCACATCGCACTCCATGTCGATGCCGACGGCCAGGCGGAACTGGAAAAGCGCATCGCCGCCGCAGGGATCGCCGAGCCCGATACCTATGTGCTGGAGCACGGCTATTGCCGCTCGCTCTACGTCAAGGACCCCAACGGCATGATCCTCGAGTTCACGCATGACGACCCGCGCGCCGCCGCACTCGATGCCGAGCGCCGCGCCAGCGCCCATGCCGAACTCAAGCGCTGGCTCGCCGGCGAACATCACAACAACAACCCGTTCCGCGCCGCCGAAGCGGCCTGAGCCGCGGTGCGGGGAGCCTGCCGGTAATGCTCGCTGCCCGCCCCAGCGCGCCCGACGGGGTCTGGCACGGAGAGGTCTCCGTGGCGGGCGGCAAGGTGTCCTTCGCCATGGCGGGAGACGGCCTGCCGCTGATCCTGCTCCATGGCTGGACGCTCGATCACCGCATGTGGCAGCCGCAGATCGGGCAGCTGTCGCGCGATTTCCTGCTGGTGATGCCCGACCGGCGCGGCTGCGGCGCCTCGACCGCCCCGCCCGATCTCTCGCGCGAGGCCGAGGACGTGATCGCCATCGCCGATTTCCTCGGTTTCGAGCGGTTCGGACTGCTGGGCCTATCCCAGGGTGCGGTGGTGGCGCTGGATGTGGCGCGCAAGTTTTCCTCGCGCCTCACCGGCCTCGTCGTCTCGGGCGCGCCGCTGCCCTGCCTCGTCGAGCGCGACGAGGCGATCCTGCTCGATCGTTACCGGGCGATGGTGGCGGCGGGCGATGTTGCGGGGATGTGCCGCGACTGGGCGCGCCACCCGCTGATGCGCACCCACGATCCGGACGCGCGCACGCTCGCCGCGGCCATGCTCGCCGATTACGACGGGCGCGACCTTGCCGCCGTCTCCGAGCCGCCCGGCCTGCCGCGCGAGATGCTGTCCCATCTCGCCGTGCCGGTGCTGGCGCTGGCCGGAGAGCACGACACGCCGTGGCGGCGGGCCTGTGCGGCGGCGCTCGCCGATTGCGCCCCGTGCGGCCGGCACGCCCTGATCGGCCGCGCCGGCCACCTCGCCAATTGCGACAATCCGCAAGATTTCAACGCGCTCGCAGGCGGTTTCCTGCGCACCTGCGCCGACTCAAGGACAAGGGCGAACCGATGACCCAGAACCGCTTTCTCACCACCCATGTCGGCAGCCTGCCCCGCCCCGAGGCGCTGCTCGATCTCGTCTTCGCGCGCGAAGGCGGCGAGACGGTGTCGGAGGCCGCGTTCGACGCCGCGGTGGAGGAGGCCACGGCCTATGTCATCGCGCGGCAGAAGCAGGCCGGAATCGACATCGTCAACGACGGCGAGATGTCGAAGCCGAGCTACGCCACCTACATCAAGCACCGCCTGTCGGGCTTCGGCGGCGAGGCCGGGCAATACGAGTTCCAGGACCTCGAGGACTTTCCGGGCGCCAAGGCGCAGGTCTTCGGCAACAAGGGCCGCGCCAAGCGCTCCGCCCCCGCCTGCACCGCGCCGATCGAAGTGATCGACATGGAGGCCCCGCGCATCGATGCCGAGCGGCTGAAGCGGCTGGCGCAAGGCCACGCCACCTTCATGTCGGCCGCCTCGCCGGGCGTCACCGCGCTGTTCTTCCCCAACCAGTACTACGCCAGCGACGAGGAATATGTCTTCGCCCTCGCCGAAGGACTGCGCCACGAATACGAGACGATCGCGGCGGCGGGGATCACCCTGCAGGTCGATTGTCCCGATCTCGCGATGGGCCGCCACGTGCAGTTCACCCACCTCGGCACCGAGGAATTCCGCAAGCGCATCGGCATGAACATCGCCGCGCTCAACCACGCGTTGCAGAACATCCCGGCCGAGCAGCTGCGGATGCACCTGTGCTGGGGCAACTACCCCGGCCCGCACCACTGCGACGTGGCGCTGGGCGAGATTGCCGACATCGTGTGGCAGGCCAAGCCGCAGACCGTGCTGCTGGAAGGCGCGAACCCGCGCCACGCGCATGAATTTGCCTTCTTCGCCGATCACCCGCTGCCGGACGACAAGATCCTGTGCCCCGGCATGGTCGAGCCGCAGAGCCCCTATATCGAGCACCCTGAACTGATCGCCCAGCGCATCGGTCGCTATGCTGATCTGCTCGGGGCCGAGCGGGTGATGGCGGGGGTCGACTGCGGCTTCTCGGTCCACGCGGGCAGCAATGCGCTCGATCCGGAGATCGTCTGGGCCAAGCTTGCCGCGCTGGCCGAAGGTGCTGCCATCGCGGGTCGCCGCCGGTGAACCCAAGCGGCTCCGTCAGAGCAAATGCACCTGTTGGTCGTGAATTGAGGGCAGGGCGGTGCAATGTCCAGACCCAGAAAGCCCGCCAGCCCGTTTCGGTACTTCAACTCGTCGCCGGAGATCATCCGGCTGGTCGTGATGATGTATGTGCGATTCCCGCTGAGCTTGCGGAACGTGGAGGACCTGCTGGCGGAGCGCGGGATCGACATTTGCCACGAGACGGTACGCTACTGATGGAACCGGTTCGGCCCGCTGTTCGCTGCTGATGTGCAGCGCCAGCGGGTAAGCCGGATGAAAGGCTTCCGGCATTGGAAATGGCACCTTGATGAAGTGTATGTGAAGATAAACGGAGAGATGCATTACCTGTGACGCGCAGTCGACCAGGAGGGCGAGGTGCTCGAGAGCTACGTCACCAAGACCCGAGACAAGCAGGCAGCTCTTACCTTCATGAAGAAGGCGCTGAAGCGCCACGGCTCACCCGAGACCATCACCACCGATGGGCTGCGCTCCTACAAGGCGGCCATGGCCACTCTCGGCAACACCGACAAGCAGGAGGTGGGACGCTGGGCCAACAACCGGGTGGAGAACAGCCACCTCCCGTTTTGAAGACGAGAGCGGGCGATGCTGCGGTTCCGACAGATGAAGTCGCTACAGAAGTTCGCCTCGGTCCACGCCAACGTCCGCAACCACTTCAATCTCGATCGCCACCTCACCGACCGCCAGACCTGCAAGACCGCGCGTTCAGCCGCACTGGCTGAGTGGCAGAACCTCGTGGCCTGAGGTCACAGCGGGTAGGGGATAGCTCTGTCGATTAGAGACGGGTTGCGATTAGACTGACAGCACCGCCACAATCCTTTGATAGAAATGCATTTTAATCGCTGTCAGAGGCTGGCTTTCAATACTCGCGCTGCGAAGGCACTCGTCCTTGCGTCCTTGGCGTGCCCCCCGGCTCAAACTGAAACTTGCCATGCAAGCACGGCTCGTTCGCCAACATGCCTTGGCTGAGACCTGAGCCAGAGCGGCCACTCATCCGCTAGCTCCGAGACATAACGCTTATCCGGCATGTGACCGGTTTTTGGCGTTACAGTCACCGGAACCCCCGCCGCCTTGCCAAAGCGGCAAACAAGGGCGGTAGGGCATTGCCAATCCAACGCCCCGACGCGGATTTCGCAGGATCGTGGGACGCTCAGGTTCCCTGCCGCCGCAGTGCAGGCAATAGATCACCCATGGGCGGGGAGAAACGAATGCCGTGGCTTGGCAAGGTAACAGCGCCTATCATGAGCGAAAGCAGGAGCACTCTTCCGGGGAAGGGAGGCAGCAGGGCCTGTCCATGCCGGCAGCGGTAGCAGCCGAACGAATTGGCGCCGACCAGCGCGTTCCCGCGCCGGGGAATGTCGTCACAAGATGGTCGGCGATCGCCCTCGTCCGCCCGGCAAAAGGGAAGCGTGCAAACTCGCCTACGGTCTGGTGCGCTAGGCGGGAATTCGAGCCCTTCGTTCAACTATCCTGTTGCACTTGCTGCCCAGGTTTCATCAACTTGACAGCTCTTCCATCCTCACGGCGCAAGCCAGCCTCCGTCGATCGTCAGCGTGGCGCCGCTGATGTAGTTCGCCTCGTTGGAGGCAAGCCAGAGCGCGGCATTGGCGATGTCGTCGACATGGCCGATGCGATGCAGCGGCACGTCATTGATGATTGGCGGAGGCCAGTCGCCACCGGCACTGCGCAGCATCGGCGTGTCGATCGGGCCGGGCGCAATACCGACCGCGCGGATGCCGAACTGCCCGTTCTCGAGCGCCGCTGCACGGGTCAGCGCCACCACCGCCGCCTTGCTCGCCGTGTAGAACGCCGCCCCCGGAAAGCCGACGCGGAAGCTTTGCACCGAGGCGAGGTTGATGATCACGCCCGAGCGCGCGGGGATCATGTGCGCCAGCGCATGCTTCATGCTGAGCACCACGCCCTTGAGGTTGATGTCGATCACGAGATCGAGTTGTTCGCGGGGCTGCTCGGCGAGCGCGGCCCAATCGCCCTTTACTCCGGCGTTGCAGATCATCACGTCGAGCGCGCCGGTGGGCTGGGCAGCGCGCGCGGCGAAGGCTTCAACCGCAGCCTCGTCGCGCACATCGACGATCATGGTCGCGATGCTGCCAGAGGCGGAACCCAGCTGCGCCGCAGTCGTCTCAAGCCCCGCGGCGTTGACGTCGCCGGCCATTACCGCTGCGCCCTCGCGTGCGAACGCAAGCGCCATTGCCCGGCCCATACCCTCTCCTGCCCCGGTGATGGCCACGGTCTTGCCTTCGTAACGTCCACCCATACCTCAACCCTCCTTGCGATAGAAAACCAGACCGGCAATCCGCGCCAGCGCGTCGTCGATGGCCTGCCCCTGCCTTTCGGCGGGCCATGTCTCGGGATCGAAAATTGCCTGAGTGACGGTCCCGAACAGCGCGGCAAGCAGCGCGCTGGCGATAGCGGGGCGCTGCCCAGCAGCCAGATGGGCGCAGACCGGATCGGCAGCGAGGATGGCAGCGATCTGATCGACGAAATCGCGCATCCGCCCGCGCTGTTCGGCGGCGAACTCGGGGTCGGCAATGGCGAGGCCCCAGAAGGAGAACCACACCCGCCAGTCGCGTTCGACTTTCGGGTCGACCGGTAGCAGCGCGTGGAGCAGTGCCCTGATGTCACCGCCGCCGTCAGGTTGGGAGGCATCGGTGCGGGCCTGCGAGCTGAGCGCCGCGTGGCGATAGGTGAGCAGCATCAGCGCGCGCTTGTCGGGAAAGTAATGCGTCACAGCCTTGGTGCTGAACCCCGCCACGGCCGCCACCGCGCGCACGGTTGCCGCCTCGGCCCCTCCGCCTGCCACCAGATCGGCCGCGATCTCGGCAAGCGCGGCGCGGCGGGCATCGTGATCGATCACCGCTGGCATAGCAGCTCCGCCAGCGCGGCATCATCGGCGGCGATCACCCGGTCGAGCCAGCTGTGAAAGTGCTGCAAACCGCCCTCGTTTCGCCCGAAGCGCACCTCGGGAAGCAGGCCGGTTGCCATGACCTTCTGCTGATAGGCCGACGTCGGCAGATCCTCGTCCCCGACCACATGCGCAAGAAAGGCGCACATTTCAGTCATCTTCGTGCGGGCTGCGTCATCGGGCGGGGTTTCGGCGAGGAAGGTCTGGGTCGTGGTCGACGTCCCGACGTCAGCGCCGGGCGCGACAATGGATACGAGCACGCAGCGGATGCCTGCAAGGTAGAAGGTGTTTATCGAGGTGCCGGGGAACAGGATCCACTCGCCCATCAGCAGGGGGTCGACAGGCTCGCCATCAGCGGGCACGCGGCCAAGGGCATAAAGATCGTCCGGCGCGCTCTCGCCGGGGCGGCCTTGCGGCGCGATCACACGCTGGTGCGGCCCTTGCGCGAAGTAGAAGGCGCGGTTGCTGCGCTCCGGGCCGAAGGTGTCACGGTGCAGCACCGGCACATGGTAGAATTCAAGATGCGCGTCGAAGGCGAGCTTCCAGTTGGGACCGTGGAGCGTGCGGCTTTCGACCATCGTCCAGCCGGCAAGGCCGAAAGGCGCGATGAGTTCGTCGATCCCGCCGAGCATGGCCGCCGGATCGCGCGGGCTGGCGGGATCGAGAATCGCCCAGATCAGCCCGGCGCGCTCGGTGACGGGGAACCGCTTCATCGCCAGCATTGCCTTGTCGACTGCGCCGAAATCGGCTGAGCTGGCGACGCCCAGCAGCGCGCCATCCTGCGCAAAGGTCCAGCCGTGATACGGACAGGTAAAGCGCGCCGCGCTGCCGCAGTCGCTGGCCACCGCGGCCCCGCGATGGGTGCAGGCGTTGAGCAAGGCGTGCGCCGTGCCGTGCCGGTCGCGCACCAGCAGCACCGGGATGCCGGCCACCTCAAGGGTCTTGTAATCCCCCGCCTTCGGGATCTCGCATGAGGCGGCGAGCACGAGAGGCACGCGCTGGAAGATGCGGGCCTTTTCGGCTTCGAAGTGTTCCGGCGATGTGTAGTGACCGGCTTGCAGTTCCATCACCGCGGGCGCGAGCGGGAAGGTGCCCTCGGCCGTATGTCGCAGCAGGGTGACAGCGTGCTTTTCGAGCGTTGCCCGAGCAGCCGCGCCCTGTCGGATGTTCGTCACTTGCATGGCGCTGCGCTCTCCCCAGACTCGTCGCGGAAGGCAGGTCTAGCCATTCGCGTGCCTATATGCAACATTCGTTGCATAATAGCTGACGATTCGCAGGGAGAGGCATTCATGGATTCCGGCACAATCGCGACACTGAAGGCGCTCATGGAGTGGGAAGGCACCCGCAAGGCACCGCCGCCGGGCTTCCCCCGACTGCCGGACGTGCCCGCCGCGCGCTACACCAGTGCAGAGTTCTACGCGCTCGAACAGGAGCACATCTTCCGCAAGTCGTGGCTGTTCGCCGCGCATATCGACGAAGTGCCTGAACCCGGCAGCTTCATGCGCTGGAACAATGCCGGCGATCCGATCATCGTCGTCCACGGCACCGACGGGGTGGTGCGGGCCTTCTACAACACCTGCCGGCATCGCGGCGCGCCGGTCGTGACGCAGGACAAGGGCTGCGCGCGGCGGCTGGTGTGCCCTTATCACGCCTGGACCTACAAGACCGACGGGACGCTGATCGGCGTTCCCGAACGGCAGGATTTCGTCGATCTCGACATGGCGACGCGCGGCCTTATCCCGGTGCGCTGCGAGATGTTCGGCAACCTCATCTTCGTCAATTTCGCCGATGACGCGCCCACCTTGCGCGACTTCCTCGGACCCGTTGCTGAGGAGTGGGAGGAGTTCGGCTTCGACAGGCTTCGTCTCGCCGCGCGGCACTCCTTCGATCTCGCCTGCAACTGGAAGGTGGCGATGGAGGCCAACATGGAGGTCTACCATGTGCCCTTCATCCACCCTGAAACGGTCGCGCCGCTGGTGGATGCCAAGCGCAACGTCAATCACCTCTACCCGGGCGGCCACGGCCGGATGCTCGCGCCGCCCCCGCGCGACATGCGGCGCGATCATGTGCGCGATCTCGAGAATGCCCCCAACTGGACCACGATCGAGACAGTGGGCGAACTCGGGCGCACCCACACCCAGAGCTACACGATCTTCCCCAATTGGGTCTCGCCGCTGTCCAACTACTTCGTCCCGCCGCTGATCTTCTGGCCGACCTCGCTGACCACGACGCGGCTGGAGCTCATCACCATGGCCCCCGACTGGGGCGAGGGCGAAGCGCCCGACCTGTGGACCGTACCCGACGAGACCTCACCGAACGGCCGCGCGATGGCGCAGCTGATCCAGGAGGACACCCAGTTCGGCGAGGCGATCCAGCGCTCGATGGAAAGCCGCGGGTTCCAGAGTGTGCCGCTGAGCTATCAGGAATCGCGCATCTACTGGTTCCACCAGCACTGCGACCGGATGATCGGCGTCGAAGCGATCCCGCCCGAGCTGCAGGTCGAACAGGTGATCGGCGAGGATTGGGTCTGGCCCAACGACCCGCGTGTCGCAATGGTCGAAGGGCAAACACGGGAGGCAGCCGAGTGAGCGAAAGGCCGGATGCTTGCTTGCAGATACGGCAACCCTCGATGCGCTTTGCCTGAAGCGATCCGATCAGTCCGCCGGAGCGTTGATCCGCCGCCGGGCGGCGTGGCGCGCTGCGATGTAGCCGAAGGTCGCCGCTGCGCCGATGGTGGCGCCAGCCCCGGGATAGCTACGACGGAATGGCGAGCCGCTGCCGTTGCCGGCGGCATAGAGCCCGTCGATCGGCTTGTCCGCGCCGTTCAGAACACGCCCCGCCGCATCCGTCTTGGCCCCGCCGTTGGTGCCAAGATCGCCCGGGCGCAGCACAGCGGCCCAGAACGGCGGGCGTTCGATCGGCCCAAGGCTCGGATTGGGCCTGTGCGCCGGATCGGCCCAGTAGCGATCATAGGCCGTGGCGCCGCGCTGGAAGTCCTCGTCCACGCCCGCGCGGGCAAAGCCGTTGAAGCGCTCCACCGTGGCCGACAGGATGGCAGGGTCGAGGCCGCACTGGGCCGCCAGATCGGCAATGGTTTCACCGCGCTTCAGCGTCCCGTTCGCCATCATCGCCGCGCGCGCATTTGTCGGCGACAGGTCGGGAAAGATGTGCCGCGACAGGAAGCGTTCGTCCATGATCAGCCAGTGGCGGTGCTCCGCCGCGCCGTGTTCGCGCATGATCCGGCCCGTCGCCATGTACGAGCGCGCCTCGTCCATGTAACGTCGGCCGTGGTGGTCGACCACGATGCTACCTGGCAGAGCGCGCAGGCCGAGCGCGAGCGCGTGTTGCCCCGGCCCGACTTCCAGCGTCGGCATCCACCAGCAATCGTCGAGCAGCTCGGTATCGGCCCCGATCGCGCGCGCCGCGACCAGCGCGTCGCCCTGATCGTCGGGAGAGGCATTGCTCCAGGTGGCATCAAAGCCCTGCAATTCCCGCCGCAGCGCCGGATTGTGGGCGAAACCGCCTGCGGCCAGCAGCACGCCTGCCGGAGCGGGCAGGCTCTCGTGCCGGCCATCGTGGTCCACCACCACTCCGGTGACCGCGCCGTGTTCGATGATCAGGTCCACCAGCGGCGTTGACAGCCGGACCGGAATCCCGAGCCGGTCAACGATCAGCATCAGCGAGGCGATCAGCCCGCGGCCCGAACCCAGCGGCTTGCGCCCGCGCAGCTTGTCGCCGTAATGCCGCAGCATGATGCCCGCACCCACCATGGCCGGGCGAATGCCGGTCTTGGTCAGCACCGCAGGCCCGAATTTGTCGCTGGTCAGCGCCGGGACATCAAGCTCGGCCCCGCGCAAGGTCACGAGGCGCTTGCCCAGCCGGTGCCCGTCGATCGGCGCCGCTTCCAGCGTGCGACCGATGCCTGCGCCATCCACCTCGGGATAGTAATCGGGGTGCTCGCGGTTGCGGACCCATTTCAGGCCCTCGCCTGCCAGCATCCGCGCCATCGCCGGGGCATTGTCGATAAATGCCTCGGCCTTGGCGCGCTCGCGCTCGCTCGCATCCGGGCCGAGCAGACCGGCAAGATAGTTGCGCGCCCGTTCGACGGGATCGTCCACCCCTTCGGCGATCATGGCGTCATTGGCCGGGATCCATAGCACCCCGCCCGACATCGCGGTGGTTCCGCCCCAGCGGTCGGACTTCTCGATAATCAGCGGGCGGAGGCCCGCGAGCCGCGCCGAAATCGCTCCAACCAGTCCCGCCGCGCCGCTGCCGACGACGATGAAATCATACCCATCCTCCGGCGCGCGGTCTCCCATGGCGTTCATTGCGAGGCCCCAGCGTTGGCCGCCGCCTCGCGGCCGGCAATCCGGCCGAAGAACGAACCCGGCCCGAGGCTCAGACCGCTGGCATATTCCTTGCCGTTGCGGGGGATGTGCGCCGCGCAGGCCCCCGCCGCATAGAGGCCCGCGATCGGCTTGCCAGCCGGGTCGAGCACGCGCGCCCTCGCGTCGGTGTCGATCCCGCCGAGCGTGATGTAGAGGTAGATCGAGCGATCGAAGGAAATGTCGAAGGCGGCATAGGGCGCCTGATCGAGCGGCTTGAGCCACGGCGGCTGCTTGTGGAAGCGCGTATCCTCGCCCCGCGCCGCGTCACGATTGTATTCATCGAGCGTTCCGACGAGCGCGCCCTGGGGCAAGCGCAGCCCCCGCTCCATCTCGGCCACGGTCTCGTAGCCGTCGATCAGCACGTGCTTGGCCCCTTCGGTTTCGGGATAGGCGAAGATCTCGCTGTCGACGATCAGGTAGGCCTTCTGGTCCGGTTGCTCCATGATGAAGCCGGCCAGCCGCCCGTGATAGCTGTCCTCGGCCACGAAGCGCTCGCCATTGGCATTGACCACGATGCCCTTGATGAGGTTCTCGGGCGGGTAGATCGATGCGGTCGCGATCACGCCGTCCATCGCGGCGAGCGCGGCGCCGGCCTGCTGTGCCAGCCCCAGGCCGGCGCCGTCGTTCGAGGGGACACCGAGCGGCGAGGACGTCTCGCTGAGCAGCGGCAGCCACTCCTGCACGAGCGCGGCGTTGTTGGTGAAGCTGCCGGTGGCGACCACCACCCCGCCGCGCGCGCCGATCCGCCGCTGAGTGCCTTCGATGGCGGCCCTCACGCCCACCACGCGGCCGGCTGCGTCGGTTTCGAGCCCGGTCACCGCGGCGTTGCAGATCGTCTCGATCCCCTCTGCCTCGCAGGTCGCCAGCAGCGCCCGCATCGCCGAAAGGCCGCCATTGACCTCGTCGCTGCGCGCCTGATGGCCGCGCGGCACGGGCTGCGCCGCATCCTTGAACGGCCAGACCTTCTCGTTGCCGGTGGTGAGCAGGCAGTCTGCCGTCCTGACCGATACAACCTTGCCGGGATAGGCCGTGCGGGTGAAAGGGACGCCTTGCTGCTCGAGCCAGTCGAAATGCTCGCGAGCTCCCTCGGCAAAGGTGCGGACCACGCGGTCATCGGGGTGCGAGGTGCTGGCGCGGAGGAAATCGTAGAGGTTCTGCGGCGTGTCTTCATAGCCGCAGGCCCGCTGCACCGGGGTGCCCCCGCCGAGATAGAAGATGCCCTCCGACAGCGCGCTGGCCCCGCCACCGCCGCCGGCCCGTTCGAGCACGAGCACGCTGGCCCCGGCCCGGTGCGCTTCGAGCGCGGCGCATACGCCGGCAATGCCTTGTCCGACGACCACCACGTCGACCACCCGATCCCACTCGCCCATTGCCGCCCCTTTCGGATTGCGCCTGCCGACGAAGCGCGTCTGCACCGCCGGATCTCGGTCAGGCCATAGACGCTCCGGCATCTATATGAAACGGATGTTGCATAAAGACGCCGGGGCGCGAACTAGCAAAAGGTGCAAGATGTCTATCCGCGCGCCTTTGCACTATCGAGCACGGCTTCAATCCGGCCCGGCAATCGGCTGGCAGTTTCGGGAACCTTGCGCCAGATCGGCTCCAGCGCCTTGATCACGTGCGGGTTATCGACCTCGGCAACAGGAAGATCGCCAAGCACCGGATAGGCATATCCTGCAAGAGCGCCAGTGCGGCTTCCCTGTCGTCGGCATCGCGCCCTGGGCAGATGCCCCTGTGTTCAGGCCTTACGGGTCATTCGTCCGCGGGGAAACCGTGGCAGCGTGGCTTGGTCTTGATCGTCCAGCCATGCGGCGGTGATCGCGCCCGTGTGCCCTTTGGGGGCCAGCGCCGCGCGCAGGGCCTCCAGCAGCGGCGGCAGGCCCTGCGTGAAGGCATAGGGCGGATTGACGATGAAAAGGCCGGCACCGTTGTAGAGGCCGGGCTCGTCGGCATCATAGAGCCAATGTTCGACCGTCAGAAACTTCGGGATGCCGAGCCTGCGCAACTTGTCCTTCCACCGCGCATGCTCGGATCGGTCTTTCAGCGGATACCAGATCACCGTGACGCCATGCGCCCATTTGCGATGCGCCGCGGCGAGGGTGGAAGTGATCCGTGCGCGCTCGTCGGTCTGTTCGTAGGGCGGGTCGACCACCACCAGCCCGCGCGGGGTGCGGGTGGGCAAGAGCGCCAGCCACAGCTCGTAGGCGTCCCGCTCGTGCACGGCCGCAGACGCGGTGCGCATCGCGGCGCGCAAGGCCGCGGCATCCTCGGGATGTTTCTCGTTGAGGATCAGGGCATCCTGCGCTCGCAGCAACTGCGCCAGAACCCGCGGCGAACCGGGGTAGAAGCGCGTTTGCTCGCCATCATTCACCGCCTGCACAGCGGCGCGATAATCGCCGAGCAGGGGGTCAGGGTCGGCCAGGGCCCGCAGCACGCCCTGCGCCGCCTCGCGGGTGCGCTGGGCGTGATCGCCCTCAAGGTCGTAGAGCCCGCAGCCGGCATGGGTGTCGATCAGGGTCAGCGCGCCCTCCTTGAGCTGCAAGGCCCGCACGAGCGCGATCAGCAGAGCGTGCTTCACGACATCGGCGCTGTTGCCGGCATGGAAGGAATGGCGATAATTCATGCGGTTGTTTCCGTGAAAGCACCCGGAGCGATACCCTCGAGGGTCCAGTCCCCGACTGACCAGCGCACGAGCCTGAGAGTGGGCAGGCCGACCGCCGCCGTCATGCGGCGCACCTGCCGGTTGCGACCTTCGCGGATGGTGAGTTTCAGCCAGTGATCGGGGATGGACTTGCGCTGGCGGATCGGCGGATCGCGCGGCCACAGGTCTGGCGCTTCGATACGGGCAACCTCGGCCGGCAGGGTCATGCCGTCATTGAGCCGCACGCCTTTGCGCAAGGCCCCTAACTGCGCTTCCTGCGGATCGCCTTCGACCTGCACAAGGTAGGTCTTGGGCAGTTTGTAGCGTGGATCGGCAATGCGGGCCTGCAGCCGTCCATCGTCGGTGAGTAGCAGCAGGCCCTCGCTGTCCCGGTCGAGCCGTCCGGCGGGATAGACTCCCGCGACTGCAATAAAGTCGGACAAGGTCGCGCGCATCGTCGGCGATCCGCGGTCGGTGAATTGCGACAGGACCCCGAAGGGTTTGTTGAACAGCAGCAGGCGGGCCATCGCGCGCTCATATCGTCTGGTTGCGGTCATGTCTTCAGGCCGCTCAACATGATCGATTCCCCGGCAGGCCAGCCGCTATCCGTTCGGCCTTCCCGTTCAGGAAATCCGGCAGGCCGCGAGCCGCTCATAGTACGGCATGGCCGCATCCGCGATGCGCTGCAGATGTTCCGGCAGGGATGGCAGATCCGAGCCGGATTGCACCGCAAAGCCCGTGCTTTGCTCGACCGAGGCATACCAGGCCGGTGCCCAGACCCCGTCGCTGTCCCGCCGCCCCTTGGGCCAGCTCAGCATTGCCCGGTCGAAAGGGATCGCCAGAGCGGCGCAGAGCTTGCGCAACACGTCTTCGGGATCACGCAGCAGATCGTCGCTGTCCACCACCGGAGGGGGCGCCCCGGTCTCGTCCGCAAACCTTTCGAACAGTTCCACCTGACGTACCAGGCCGATGTCTGACAGCGCCACCTCTTCGCGCTTGGCGACGTAGGAGGCGAGCACCCGGGCAGGCGCACGGATCAGGAACGCGTGCCGAAAATCGCCCGCCCAGTCGAGCCCGAAGGCCGGCAGCATGTGGTGGGTCATGTGTTTCTGATACCAGATGGACGGATTCGCGTCACCGCCGGCTTGCGGCACGGGTCCGGCGAGATGCGCTGCGACGTCTTGCCAATCGGTCGGTTGCGACTGGAGCACTTCTGCACGCATCGGATGATCCAGCCCCGTTGCCGCCAGATAGGCGGCATAGAAGGGCTCGTCGCTGACCATGCAATCGGCACGGTTTTCGAAGGCCCGCATCATGGCCGTCGACAGATTGCGCGGGCCTGACCACATGGCGATACGGATTGTCATTGGGTTGCATGCTCCTCGGCATAGACATCCTTGAGCCGTTCGTAGGCTTCGCGGACGGCGATCGTGACGGGCCCCGGCGAGGATTGCAAGGAGCGGCCATTGATGCTGCCGACAGCAGTGATGCCGCCCATGGTTCCGGTGACGAACACCTCGTCGGCGGTCAGCAGATGATCCGGCCGCCAATCGCCTTGCTGCAAGGGTGCGACTCCGTCCCGGCACAGTGCGATGACGTTGCCCCGGGTGATCCCGTTGAAGCAGAAATCATTGCGCGAGGTGAAGACCGTGCCGTCCTTCACCCAGAACAGGTTGGTCGCATTGCAGCTTGCCACGAAGCCGCGATGGTCGAGCATGATCGCCTCGTCTGCGCCGTCGTCCATCACTTCAAGCAGCGCGCGGATGTAGTTCAATCGGCTGTGGGTGTTGAGATGCATGTCGAAGATCTCGGGCGGCGAGGTGCGGATCGAGGACATCGCCAGTGCCAGCGGCCGCGCCTCGGTGGCGCGTCGCTTGAACTCGGCGGTGACCGCGATTGTGGGCTCCCCCAGAGTGAAGCGGGGATCCTGGTTGATCGTCGACTTGCGCCCGCGCGTCACCATCAGGCGCAGATGCGCGCCGTCCTCCATTCCGTTGGCGTGCAGCAGATCCCGGAGGCTGTCGGTGAGTTCCGCGCGGCTGAGGCCGATATCGATGCGCAGCGCCGCAGCGCCCGCATAAAGCCGATCGAGATGGGCTTCCAGAAACAGCAGCGCCCCCTTGTGGAGGCGCAGTCCTTCCCACACCCCGTCACCCAGCGCGAAACCGGCATCGAACAGCGAAACCTGCGCCTCGTGTGCCGGAACCAGCTTGCCGTTGAGCAGGACCAGCAAGGCGTTGTTGCGGGTATCGGGGATGAAATCCTGACTGCCGGGCATATGCTCTCCTCCCTTACAGGCGGCTGCGTGTTGCGGAAGACCACCGGACGGAATCGTCGTGCAAGGGGTGCTGTGCTTTCAAGGCAGGAACAGCTCGGCCATCGCGTCGATGATGGCTTCGGCATCGAGGCGGTAGGTGCGGTAGAGGTCGGGCAGATCGCCGGTCTGGCCGAAGCGGTCGGTGCCAAGCGGGCTGACGCGGTGGCCGCGCACGCCGCCGAGCCATGACAGGGCGGCAGGCGAGCCGTCGAGCACGGTGACGAGGCCGGCGTCGGGGGCAAGCTGGCCGAGCAGGCGCTCGATATGGCTGGGTGCGCGCGCGCCGCCGTTCCACCGCGCGGCGCGGGCGGCGGACCAGTCGCGGTGCAGCCGGTCGGGCGAGGTCACTGCGAGCAGGCCCAAGCCGGGGATGTCGTCGGTGAGCTGCTCCCACGCAGCTAGCGCCTCGGGCGCGACCGCGCCGCTATAGGCGATCGCCGCCTTGGCGCCGGGTGCCGGTTCGCGCAGCCAGTAGGCCCCGGCGATGGTGCCCGATTCCCACGCGTCGTCTGCGCGCGCCTGCTGCTCGATCTGGCGGGTGGTTAGGCGCAGATAGACGCTGCTGCCATTGTCCGCCTGCATATGCCCGAAGGCCCAGCCCATCAGCAGCGCGACCTCGTCGGCAAAGGCGGGATCGAAGCTCTCCAGCCCCGGCTGGCCCATCCCGATCAGCGGCGTGTTGATCGACTGGTGCGCCCCGCCTTCGCCCGCCAGCGTGATCCCCGAGGGCGTGCCCACCAGCAGGAAGCGCGCGTCCTGATAGCAGCCGTAATTGAGCGCATCGAGGCCGCGGGCGATGAAGGGATCATAGACCGTCCCCACCGGCAGCAGCCGCGTGCCGAAGTGCGGTGCGGCGAGGCCCAGCGAGGTCAGAGCCAAGAAGAAGTTGTTCTCGGCAATGCCCAGCTCGATATGCTGGCCCGCAGTGGTCGCTGTCCATTTCTGGGCTGAGGGGATCTTGGCCTTCTGGAACACATCGGCGAGTTCCTGCCGCCGGAACAGCCCGCGCTGGTTGACGAAGGCGCCGAGGTTGGTCGTCTGGGTGACGTCGGGCGCGGTAGTCACGATGCGGTCGGCCAGCGGTTCGTCGGACTTGGCGAGATCGTAGAGCACCTTGCCGAACGCGGCCTGCGTCGATTGCACCGCGCCTTCGGGCACGGGCAGGCCGGGCACAGGGACTGAGGGCGCACGGTGTTCGCTCTTCTTGTGGGCGATCGGGCTGGCCTTGACCAGCGCCTCCAGCCGCGCGGCAAGGTTGTCGCCGAGGCCCGCCCACTTGTCCCACTCCTGCCCGGGCTCGATCCCGAGCTCGGCGCGCAGACCCTCGATCTGCGCGGTGTTCATCATCCCCGAGTGGTTGTCCTTGTGTCCCGCCAGCGGCAACCCGTAGCCCTTCACCGTATAGGCGATGAACAGCGTCGGCTTGTCGTCGGTGACGGAGTCGAAGGCATCGAGCAGGGTTTCGATGCAATGGCCGCCGAGGTTGGTCATCAGCCGGGCGAGCTGCGCATCGTCATGCGCGGCGAGGAGTTCGGCAATGCCCTTCGTATCGCCCAGATCGCGCGTCAGCCGCTCGCGCCATGCCGCGCCGCCGAGGTAGGTGAGCGCCGCGAAGTCGGCATTGGGACAGTTCTCTATCCAGTCCGCGAGCGCCTGCCCGCCCGGGCGCTTGAACGCCTCGCGCTGGAGCCGCCCGTGCTTGAGCGTCACCACCCGCCAACCGCAGGTCTCGAAGATGTCGTCGAAGCGGCGGAACATGCGGTCCGCTGTGGTCGCATCGAGGCTCTGGCGGTTGTAGTCGACGATCCACCAGCAGTTGCGAAGATCGTGCTTGTAGCCCTCGATCAGGCATTCGTAGATGTTGCCTTCGTCGAGTTCGGCATCGCCCATCAGCGCGATCATCCTGCCCGTTTCGGCCTCCGCAAGCTGCCCATGGGCGACAAGGTAGTCCTGCACGAGGCTGCTGAACGCGGTTACCGCGACACCCAGACCGACAGACCCGGTCGAGAAGTCCACGGGAATCGTGTCCTTGGTGCGGCTGGGATAGGACTGCACCCCGCCTAGTCCCCGGAACGCTTCCAGCTTCTCGCGCGTCTGCTCGTCCAGCAGATAGTGGATCGCGTGCAGCACCGGGCCGGCATGGGGCTTGACCGCCACCTTGTCCTGCGGGCGCAGCGCATGAAAATAGAGCGCCGTCATGATCGCGGTCATCGAGGCGCACGACGCCTGATGCCCGCCGACTTTCAGCCCATCCCGCTTTTCGCGCAAATTGTTCGCATTGTGGACAGTCCACGAAGACAGCCAGCGCAACCGCTCCTCGATCTGCGAAAGCAGAGCGACCTTTTCGGCCCGAGCGGGGCGGTGGGACGATAGGGCGCTGGCGGTCATCACGCGGCTCGATTACGGAGTCCGCTGTGCAAGGGCAAGTGGAGAGGAAGCCCGCGGCCTGCGCCTTACCCGTAGAACTCCGCACGCAGATGATCGTCGAACGAGGTGGCGTGGAAGAAGGCCGCGGCCGGCGTGGTTGCGCCCGCCACGCTGCCGGGCATGGCACTTTCGCCGCCCGCAAAAACGCCGCGGTCCAGTCCGCTGGTATCGGCGAAGTCGATCTTCTCCTCCATCAGCCCGGCTTCCGCGCCGGACGGGGCGGTGAACCATCCGGCATAGGTCTCGGGCCCGAAGCCGTTGGCGGTGAGATAGTCGATCACCTCCTGCTGCGACTGGTAATTCGCGTAACGGATGTTGCCATCGAACTCCATGATCGCGCGCAGATAGGCGGTGCCGTCGGTGAGCGCGAAATAGACCTCCTGCAGCCCGTCATTGTCGTAATCGTCGGCGCCGAGCACGCGGTTGATGTTCTCGATCTGGAGATCGTTCTGGAAGCGGCGCTGGCTGTCGTTGGGGCCGAACCGCTCGACGATCCCGGCGGCCACCAGCGGGTCGATGTAGATGCCGGCAACGCGGGTCTCGCCCGCCCAGCTGAAGTCCATGAAATAGACGAGGCCGTCGGGCGCGGTGCCGACAGTGGCGAAGCGCCCGATCGCGCGGTTGACGAGGATCTGGTCGATATCGCCGTCGCCGTTGACATCCGCCTGCCCGATCCTGAGCCACGAGCCGTTGCCGCCCAGCGCATTGCCATCGAAATCGCGGATCGCGTTCATCGCGCTCTGGTAGACGGCAGGGTCGGCGGTGTTGAAGTTGACGCTGACGCCGGTGCCAGGACGCAGGCGCAGGGTCTGGTCGTCGAACTGGAGGAACTCGATCGCGGTCAGCGTGTCGGTGCCGTCGGGGCCGACCACGCGGAACACGCCCGTCGACGTCTGGGTGACAGTGTATTGCGCACGGGTGCCGCGAACCACCGCGGTGTCGACGTTCGATCCGCCGTCGATGGTATCATTGCCCGTCCAGCCCGTGAGCCGGTTCGCGACCGCGTTGCCGATCAGCACGTCATTGCCGGTTCCGCCGACCGCGTTTTCGATGATCGTCCCGCGCGCGATGCTCATGTTGCCGATGCTGCCACCAACATTCGAGAACGTTTCGGGGTTGAGGTCGATACGCTGGTCGGTCGTGAAGATCGAATAGTTGACCGTGTCGTTTCCGCCATGATCGACGATGGTGAAGGCCAGCAGGGTGCTGTTGCTGCTGCGCACTGCATCCCCGATCCCGTAGATCTCTCGCCCGGAATTGTTGCCAAACCCATAGATCGTATCGCCGGTACGCGTCGTGGTGGCCACGCCATAGGCCTGCTGGAGCGCGACAATATCGCCCTGCATCGGCGAGATCGCGAACACCCGCGAGAAATTGCGCGCCGCGAAGAAGGTGTTTTCGGTCTGGTTGAAATACGACATGATCGTCGTCGCCCAGGAATCGTTCAGATAGAGCGCGTCGGATTCATAGCTGGCGTTGTTGTTGTAATTGCCGCCGTGCCCGAGTCCGAGCGCATGGCCGATTTCGTGGACATAGGTCTGGAACGAATAGGTGTTCAGCCCGGTGCCGTACTGGGTGAGCCAACCGGTGCCAACGTTGACCGATACCGAGGTGATGAAGTTGCCCGACCGCGCGGTGCTGGCGAAGGCGCCTTCCTGATTGTCGTCGAAGGTGATCTGTGCCGTGCCGCTCACCTCGGTGAAGGTGATGCCCAGCACGTCGGCCCACAGGCCGAGCGCGGCCCGCGCCAGCGTCGCCCCGTCGCTGGTCAGCGCGGTCAGATTGACGGTCAGCGAGCCACCCTGGCTGACGTTCCACCGCCGCGCCTCGGTCGGCCCGCCCCAGTAATTGTTGAGCAACTGGTCGGCGATCTGGTCATAGGTGAATTCGGTCAGCGGCGCGGCTTCGTTGATCTGGATGCGGTAATCGCCGGATTCGCCATCGGTCCATGCGCCGACGTCGATGAAAAAAGTCCCGCTGGTGGGCGCGACGAAGCGGATGCGCGAATAGGTGCCCGAACTATCGTCGTTGAAGGCCAGCACCGGTGTGGCCTCGGTCGGGTTCGAGCTGCGCAGCGTCAACGTCGTGTCGATGTCATTGGCCCCGCCGGTGGCGCTGGTGATGATCTCGTAAACCTGTCCGGCGACAAGGGTGACCCGGTACCAGTCGCGGTCGCCGGTCACCTCGATGGCGGCATTGGTCGCCGCGCCGCCGACCGTCAGTGTCGCGGTGGTCGACGAATTGCCCAGCGCGGCATCGGCATTGGGGCGCGAACTGTGGACGATATAGTTCCCGGTCGCCTGGCCGAACGCGCCCACGCCAAGGAAGTAGTTGCCGCTCTGCGTGGCGGTGAAGGTGATTTCCGAATAGAGCAGGTTCGCATTGACGTTGGCATCGTCGTTGAACCGCAGCTGGGTGCCGTTGGCATCGTAGAGCGTGAGAGTGCTGTCATCCAGCCCCGCCGACGTCGGCGGCAGATAGACGGTAAAGGTGTAGGTCTGTCCGGCCACCAGCGCGATCCGGAACCAGTCCGTATCCCCGGCGATGTCGATCGCCGACGACGCCGAGCCGCCCGGGGCGAGGGTGGCGGTCGTCCCGATGCCGCCGACAATCGTGTCGTTCATCGGATCGTCGTCCGGCGCGGTCAGGGTCTTGCCGCCGTAGAGCCCGTGACACCCCATGCAGGCACACCCGGTTTCATGGATGATCGACTTGACCAGCACATCATCGACCACAGCGCCGCCGCCGCCGCCGGGCACCGTATCCTCAGGGATCATCGCGAGCCGGCCGCTACCGCCTGCGAAGGTTTCCATGAACATGCTTAACTCCCCTTGAGGTGCGCGGCTGGCCGCGATGACGGATCGGATGAAGTATCGTCGAGCGCCTGTGCCGCCGCTCTGGCCAGCCGGTCAAGATCCTGCGGCTGCAAGGCGCGGTCAAGTGCATCGACCGAAATCACGGGAATGGTCTCGCCCGTGTGAGCGAGGCGGGCGTCGATGGCGCCGCGCGGATGCAGCGTGATCGTGATCGCCAGGTCTTGCGGCAGACCGGTTTCACCGAGACTTGCGGCAAGTTCGCGCTCGAACCGGTCGCAGATGGCGACGGCGTCCATGCCGGGCAGAGCGGCGAGAGAACCGGTGACTTTACAGGTGCTGGCCATGGGACTCGTCGCGCAAGCGGGTTGGATGAGAGCTGCCGCGATCAGGGCCGAAAGGCTTGGGATTCGCACTGACATCACGCTCGTCCGAACCGGAGAATCCTGAAACAACGACAGAATTCACCTGCCATAGCAGAGAATCCTAGCGGTTTCATAACATAAACGCTTGCCCGCATCTGCTGGCCTACCCGTAGAATTCCGCGCGCATGTGATCGTCGAACACGGTTGCGGGTGCAGGGAAGGCAAGCGTGGCAGGGTTGATGCTGGCCGGCCAAGCGCTGTCTAGACCCGGCAGGAGGTCGGGCGCGCCGCGCTCCACCCCGTGCGCCGCAATCGTGTCCACCTGCTCCTGCATAAGTCCCGCTTCCGCGCCGGACGGCGCGCTGAACCACGCGCCCCAGGTTTCCTGCCCGAAGCCATTGGCGGTGAGGTAGTCGATCACTTCCTGCTGGCTCTGGTAGTTGGCATAGCGGATGTTGCCGTCCGCGTGCATCAGCGCGCGCAGGAAGGCGGTGCCGTCAGTGAGGGCAAAATAGACCTCCTGAATCCCGTCGCGGTTGTAGTCGTTGGCGCCGAGCACCCGGTTGATGTTCTCGATCTGGAGATCGTTCTGGAAACGGCGCTGGCTGTCCTGATCGCTGCCCGCCTGAACGATGCCGATCTCGACCAGAGGATCGACATAGATGCCGGCCACGCGCGTCTCGCCGGCCCAGCTGTGATCCGCGAAGTAGACGAGGCCGTCGGGGGCCGTGCCGACCGTGGCGAAGCGCCCGATGCTCCGGTTCACAAGGATCTGGTCGATATCGCCGTCGCCGTTGACGTCGGCCTGGCCGATCCGCAGCCAGCCGCCATTGCCGCCCAGCGCGTTCCCGTCGAAGTCGCGGATCGCGTTCATGGCGGACTGGTAAACGGTGCGGTCGGCGGTGTTGAAGTTGACGCTCACGCCGGTGCCGGGCCGCAGGCGCAGAGTCTGGTCGTCGAACTGGAGGAACTCCACGCCGGTCAGCATGTCGTCGCCATCCGGGCCGACAACGCGGAACACGCCGGTGCCCAGCTGCGTCACCGAGTAGTCGGCGCGCCTGCCGCTGACCGAGACGGTATCGACATTGCTGCCGCCGTTGATCGCATGATTGCCCGTCCCGGCATGGATCCAGTCCACCCCGTCGCCAGCGTTGAGCGCGCCTGTCTGCGTGCCGACCGACTGCCCGGTGAAGGTGCCGCCGCGCGAATCGAACACGTCGTCGCCCGCGCCCAGATCGACATTGCCGGTGATCGTCCCGCGGTTGACGATGACGTCGCGCGTTCCGGCCAGCCGCAGATCGCCGGTGATCCGCGCGCCCGTCTCGTTGCGGATTTCGATATCCGTGCCGAAATTGGACCCGAACTCGTCAAGCACCCTGATCGCCACCGGCCCGGTGATCGTGCCGCGGTTGATGATCTGCGAATCCTGGCTGATCCCCGTCATCAGGATCGCGGCGGTGGCCTGGCTGATGACATTGTCGGTCTGCACCGCCTCGATCCGCCCGGTGTTCTCGAACTGGCCGTTGCGGTTGAGCTGCAGCGCCGTCGCCCGGGTCGCGCCGGTCGCGAGGATGTCGCCCGAATTGAACCCGCCGCCCCCCGATGCCATCGACACGCCGATCGCGCTGCCAGCCGAGGAGATGGCCTGAACCCGGCCCGTGTTCTCGAAGATCCGGTCGCCGAAGGAGCCCGAGGTCCAGGTCTGCACCGCCTCGGCACCCCCGGGGCCCTCGGCATAGATGGTGCCCGAGTTGAACAGCGGCACTTCCTGATTGGCCTGGAAAGCCAGCGAGGAACGGTCTTGCTGCGTGGTGACCGAGCGGATCGTGCCGGAGTTGGTGAAGCTGGCGAGAATGTCGACCGAGATCAGCCGCCCGCCGACCGTGCTTTCGAGCGTGCCGGCATTGGTGACGCTGGCCTCTCGCGCGAAGGCGGTCATCAGCGGCTGGCTGCCGTCGGTGGTCCAGGTCTCGTAGGCGCCGATGGCGATGTCCTCGTAGACGAAATAGCGCGCGTTGTTCCAAACGGGATTGGCGAGCGCGAAGGTGGGCTCGTCCGCCAGCAAGGGCGCGGCCGCACCGCCTGCCACGGCATCAAGCGCGCGCGCGTCGGCGGGCAGCGCCGCAGCGAGCGTGACCGTGACCCCTGCACGCACGCTGATCGTGGTGCTGCCGGAGCGCCATTGTGTGTAGCTGAACCCGCCGATGACCTGCTGCCCGGCGTCGGTCCACGCCCCCGCCAGCGTAAGCGCGGCAGTCCCGCTGCCGTCGATCCTGAGACCATCGAGCGCCGCGCCGGCATTCGCCGCGGCGATGGCCGCGCGTCCGGCGGTGCCGAGATCCACGCCCTCGATCCCGGTCACCCGGGTGCTGGCGAAGACTGCGCCGAGATTGATCGTGCCGCTCAGCGCGCCGATCGCAACCGTGTCGCGCCCCGGGCCGCCATCGACCAGCGCGAAGGCGAGATCGGCCAGTTCGATCCGGTCATCGCCGTGGCCGGCGAAGATCCGGTCGCCGCCTTGTTGCAGCAGCACGTCATTGCCGTAGTCGCCGTAGAGCCCGTCATTGCCGGTGCCGCCGGAGATCACGTCGGCCCCCAGGCCGCCGAGCAGCAGATCATTGCCCCCGCCGCCGGACAGATTGTCGTCCATCCGCCCACCGTCGACCCGCTCCGCGCCCGCACCGCCGATGAAGGTGTCGGTGCCCCAGCCAAGGCTCGCCCAGCCGATGTGGGTGCCAAGCGCGTTGTCGAACAGGTCGGCCCCGTCGCCGAGGATGAGGTTGCCTTCGATCCGCCCGGCGTTGATTACCCGCTCGCTGCCGAGATCGCCTTCGATGGTGCCGCGGATGATGCCGGTGGCGCCGTTCTCGATGGTGGCATCGGAGGGGGAGACCGGCCAGGTCGCCGAACCGGTGCGGATCGCCACGTCGGCGGCGATCAGCCCGTTGTTGCGGATCAGCACGGTCTCCACCGAAAGCGAGGCGAACAGGATGCCGACCGATGGCGATCCCGCAATCGAGACCGCCTGGATCGTGCCGTCGTTGAGGATGTTGGGCCGCGTCCCGGCCCCCGGGCCGAAATCGCCCCGGCCCATGATGATGCCCGTTGCATTGACCCCTTCGACAAGGATGCGCCCGCCAGCGGTGTTATGCACGAACCCGCCATTGACCATGTAGATGCCGAGCGCCTGACTGGCCGCGGCCTCGGTCAGGGTGCCGGTCTGGGCGGCGATCAATCCGTTGTTGGTGATCTGCACATCCGGTCCCCAATGCGCCAGCGCATGGGCAATGCCGCCATTGGTATAGGCGTAGATCGTGCCGTTGTTGGTGACCGACCTGCCGAGCGCGGCGTTGGTCACGCCATAGGCGTTGGCCTGCCCGAATTCGGACGTGGCAACATCGGCCACCGCGCCGACCGTGCCGTTGATGACGATATCGTCGATGTTGAACCCGGTGATCGCGGACGAGACATTGCCCGACATGGCCGCCCACACCATCCCGTCGACCCGGACGGAGGAAACGAAGTTGTTGTTCGCCCAGTACAGCCGGATGAACCGGCCCGCGCCGTGGATCGTCGTTGCGGCATCGATGAACAGCGAACCCTGAAACGGGATTTCCGCGAAGCGGTTGGGCGCGATTGTCGGCCGCGGGATATTGGGAATGATACTCACGGTTGATGACCCCGGCGGCAATGAATCAATTGCTGGTTGAGCTTAAGTAATTGACCTGAATGGCGCAAGCGTCGCCTGTGCGTGTCACAATCAGGAGGTCAGCCGCTGGCCGATCGCCTGCCCCATGCGCAGCGGATCGCCCGGCTTCAGCCCGTCGAGCCATTCGACCCGCCCGGGCTCGAACAGCAGCACCACGGTCGAGCCGAGATAGAAGCGGCCCATCTCGTCCCCCGCGGCGAAATCCCGCGCGGCGGCGGTGAAATCCTCGTCAACGCGGGCGCGGACATGGGTGCGGAAGGTGTTGGGCCACACGGTGTCGATCCCGGCGACAATCATCGCACCCACCATGATGCTGGCAAAGCGCCCGTCCGGCCCGTCGAACAGGCAGGCGAGGCGTTCATTGCGGGCAAACAAGCGCTCGACGCCCTCGGCGGTCTCCTGATTGACCGAGAACAGGTCGCCCGGAAGGTAGGCGCTGGTCTGCAGGCGGCCCTCTGCCGGCATGTGGACGCGGTGATAATCGCGTGGGGACAGGTAGATGGTCATGAACCGCCCGCCCTCGAACCGAGCGGCATCGTCCGCGCCGCCGCCGAGGATTTCGGCAACCGAGTAATCGCGCCCCTTGGCCTGCACGATGCGCCCGCCGGTAATCGCGCCAATCTGGCTGATCGCGCCATCGGCGGGGCTGAGGATGAACCGCGAGGCGTCGGCCAGCACCCGCGCGTCCGGTTTCAACTCGCGGGTGAAGAAGTCGTTGAAGCTGGCGAACTCCCCGATCCCGCGCGCGGCTTCCGACAGGTCGACATCGAAGGCGGCGACGAAGCGGCGGATCAGCATGTCGCGCAGCCACGGGCTCGTGCTCCCCGCGAGCAGCCCGGCAAGGCGCGAAAGCGCGTGCTGGGGCGCGAGGTGCTGGAAGGCGATGAAGGGTGAGGGCATGGGCGGCCTCTAGCCCGAATGCGGATAGCGCGCCACAGGCCTGTTGCGACCGGCCCCGGCGCTGCCTATCGTCGCCATCGGGAGAGGGATCGATGGCACAGTTTCCGGCGCATCCGGACGAGATTACCGATGGTTGGTGGGCACAAGTGCTCGGCCGCGTGCCTGAGCATTGGCGCTGGGAGCCGATCGGCACCGGTCAGGTCGGCGACAGTGTGCGCTTCACGTTCGAATTTGCCGATGGCGAGGGGCCGCGTACGCTGGCGGGCAAGTTCGCCGCTGCCGATCCTACCAGCCGGGGCACCGCCGCCATGCTGGGGCTCTACACCAAGGAAGTGCGCTTCTACCGCGATCTTGCCCCGCAACTGCCGATCCGCACGCCCGAAACCCTGTTCGCCGCCATCGCTGATGACGGGGCGAGCTTCTGCCTGCTGTTCGAGGATCTGGGCCCCGCGCGCGGCGGCAACCAGATCGCAGGATGCACGATTGCCGATGCGCGTGCGGTGATCGCGCAGGCCGCCGCGCTCCACGCGCCGAGCTGGCACGATCCCGATATTCTGGGCCTCGACTGGCTCCAGCCCGATCCCGCCGCCGCTGCGCAGGTCAAGGCGCTCTACCCCCAGGCCCAGGCAATCTTCCGCGAGCGTTACAGGGACAGTCTCGAACCCGAATTCATGGCGCTGTGCGAGGCGCTGGCCGAGGTCACCGCCACCTCCGATCGCACACAGGATCGCGTCAGCCTCGTCCACGGCGACTTCCGGCTCGACAATGTGCTGTTCGACATCAGGGGCGGGAGCGAGCCTGTCGCAGTGCTCGACTGGCAGACGCTCACCATCGGCAACGCGCTGACCGATGTGGGATATTTCCTCGGCTGCGGGATTGGTGATGCCCTGCGCCGCGCGCACGAGCGCGAATTGCTCGACCTCTACTGCGCGGAAATGACCGCGCGCGGCGTGCCGCTGACCCGCGAGGCGATCTGGCGCGACTATGTCGTGGGCGCGCTGCACGGGGTCTCGACCGCGGTGTTCAGCGCCGCCTTCGTGGTGCGCACCGAGCGGGGCGATGCCAATTTCCTGTCGATGGCGCGCGGCGCCTGCGCGCTCTGCCACGAGCACGGCGCCCTCGATCTGATGACAAAGGAATAAGACGATGGTTCTGAGCCGGGGTGACGACTACCCGATCCACCAGACCCCCGATCCGGTCGCCTATTCGGGCACGGACCGCAATTTCTATGACCGCTATTTCTTCAACGGCTATGCGCCCGACGGCAGCAGCTTCTTTGCGGTGGCCTTCGGGGTCTATCCCCATCTCGACGTGGTCGACGCGCATTTCTGCGTTGTGCGGGGCGGCGTGCAGCATTGCCTTCACGCCAGCCGCCGATTGGGCATGGAGCGCATGGAGCTGTCCTGCGGGCCGGTGCGCATCGAAATCCTCGAACCGCTCCAGCGCCTGCGCGTGATCGTCGAGGGCGAGGGGATTGCTGCCGACATCACCTTCACGGGCCGCGCCTTTCCGATCGAGGAACCACGCTTCACCTGGCGCATCGGTCCCCGCACGGTGATGGACTACACCCGCCTCACCCAGAACGGCAACTACCACGGCTGGATCGAGGTTGATGGGGTGCGCGAGACGCTCGCCGTCGGCAGCATGGGCACGCGCGACCGCAGCTGGGGGGTGCGTCCGGTGGGTGCGGCCGATCCGCAATTTGCCGGGCGCAGCGTTCCGCAGTTCTTCTGGCAATGGACTCCGGTCAACCTGCCGACCCGCAGCCTGTTCTATCACCTCAACGCCCATGCCGACGGCACCGCGTGGAACACCCGCGCGGTGATTGCGCCCGATGGCAATGGCGCTGAAGCCTTCACCGAAGACCACGCGCCCCGGATGGCAACGCAGCTGGCCCCGGGCACCCGCTGGCCTGACCGCAGCACGCTGCACATCGGCGCCGAACAGTTCGTGCTTGAGCCGGTGAGCCGGTTCCAGATGCGCGGCCTCGGCTATACCTCGCCCAAGTGGGGCCACGGGCTCGATCACGGCGTGCTGGACGTCGAGCGCGAGGATATCGACCTTGCTACCGTCGATCCCGCCCGGCCCGACAATCTCCATGTCCAGATGCTGTGCCGCGTTACCGGCCCTGACGGCGAGAGCGGGATGGGCGTGTTCGAGCAGCTTGCCATCGGCGACTATGCCCCGCTGGCCCTCAGCGGGTTGTCCGGATGACGGCATGGCGCTTTGCGGTCGATCGCGGCGGCACCTTTACCGATGTCGTCGCCACCACGCCTGACGGGCGACTGGTGACCGAGAAGCTGCTGTCCGAAAATCCCGGCCTCTATGCCGATGCCGCCAGCGAGGCGGTGCGGCGGCTGATGACGCGCCATGGCGAGGGGTCGATTGCCGAGCTCAGGATCGGCACCACGGTCGCCACCAACGCATTGCTGGAGCGCAAGGGTGAGCGGCTGGCGCTGGCGATCACCCGCGGCTTTGCCGATGCCCTCAGGATCGGCACGCAGGCGCGGCCCCACATCTTCGCACGCCATATCGTGCTGCCCGAACAGCTCCCGGCGCGGGTGGTGGAAGTCGACGAGCGGGTCTCCGCCGATGGCACGATCCTGCGCCCGCTCGACGAGGCGGCGGCGCGCGCGGCCTTTGCGGCCCTGCGCGCCGAGGGCTTCGACGCGCTCGCCATCGTGCTCATGCACGGCTGGCAGCACCGCAGCCACGAGGCGCAGCTGGCCGCAATCGCCCGCGATATGGGCTTTGCGCAGGTCAGCGTCAGCCACGAGGTCGCGCCGCTGATCCGGCTGATCCCGCGGGGGGATACGACGGTGGTCGACGCCTACCTCTCGCCGGTGCTGCGCCGCTACACCGACGGCTTGCAGGCGAGCCTGCCGCGCGCCGGGGCGCTGCGTTTCATGCAATCGAACGGCGGGCTGGCCGAGGTCGGCGCGTTTCGCGGCAAGGACGCGATCCTGTCGGGCCCGGCGGGCGGTGTTGTCGGCATGGTCGCGGCCAGCGCGCCGCTTGGCCAAACCCGGCTGATCGGGTTCGACATGGGCGGCACCAGCACCGATGTGACGCATTACGCGGGTGAGTACGAGCTGACCGGCGACAGCGTGGTCGCAGGCGTGCGGGTGGCCGCGCCGATGATGCAGATCCACACCGTGGCGGCGGGCGGCGGGTCGATCTGCCGGTTCGACGGATCGCGCTTCCGCGTCGGCCCGGAAAGCGCGGGCGCCGATCCCGGCCCGGCCTGCTACCGCAAGGGCGGGCCCCTGACCGTGACCGACTGCAACCTGTTCCTCGGGCGGATCGACCCGGCGTTCTTTCCAGCGGTGTTCGGGCCCGCGGGCGACCAGCCGCTTGATCCGCAGGCGGCGCGCGCGCGGCTGGAGGAAGTCGCAGCGCTGCTGCCCGAACCGCGCCCGCTGGCCGCAATCGCGGAAGGCTTCCTCGCCATCGCCATCGACAATATGGCGGCGGCCATCCGCAAGATCTCGGTCGCCCGCGGCCATGATGTCACCACCTATGCGCTTGCCTGCTTTGGCGGGGCGGGCGGGCAGCACGCCTGCCGGGTTGCCGACGCGCTGGGGATGGAGACGGTGCTGGTGCATCCACTTGCGGGGATGCTCTCGGCCTATGGCATCGGCCTTGCGCCGGTGAAGGCGATCCGCGAGGTCAGCCTTGTGCGCCCGCTAGGGGAGAGCTTTGCAGGCGAACTGGCAGCGCTCGAGGACGCGGCGCGGCAGGCTCTGCTGGATCAGGGCATCGCGCCCGAGGCGATCCGGCTGGACAGTCGCGCGCGGCTGCGCTTTGCCGGGAGCGATAGCGTGCTGGCGATCCCCTGCGCCGATGCGCGCGCAATGGACGCCGCCTTCCGCACGCTCCACCGCCAGCGCTTCGGCTATTCCGAGACGGAAGGGACGATCATCGTCGAGGCGCTGAGTGTCGAGGCGAGCGGGCAGGCAGGCGGGCTGGCGGCGGCCTCCGCCATCCCTCAGACCACCGCGGCGGTCAGCACGCTGCGGCCCGGCGACTGGCCGGTATCGGCCCGCACCGCGCTGACTGCGGACGAGACGGTGCAAGGCCCGCTGCTGATCATCGACCCGGGCTCGACCACCGTGGTCGAGCCGGGATGGCAGGCGCGGCTGGCCCCAGAAGGCAGCCTGATCCTCACCCGCGCGGTGCCGCTCGCGCGCGAGCGTGCGGCGGGGACGGCGGTCGATCCCGTCCGGCTCGAAATCTTCAACAACCTGTTCATGGCGATTGCCGAGGAAATGGGCGTGGTGCTGCAATCCACCGCGACCTCGGTCAACATCAAGGAGCGGCTCGATTTCTCCTGCGCGCTGTTCGATGCATCGGGCGCCCTGATCGCCAATGCGCCGCATATCCCGGTGCATCTCGGCAGCATGGGCGATTCCATCGCGCGGGTGATCGAAGCCAGAGGCCTGCGGCGGGACGGGAGAGGATTTCGCAGGGGCGATGCCTATGTCCTCAACGATCCCTATCGCGGCGGGACGCACCTGCCCGACATCACCGTTATCGTGCCGGTGTTCTATGGCGCCGCGAGCACCGAGCCTGACGCCTTCGTCGCCGCGCGCGGGCACCATGCCGATATCGGCGGGATCGCGCCCGGCTCCATGCCGCCCGAAAGCCGCAGCATCGAAGAAGAGGGCGTGCTGATCGACAATCTGCTGATGGTCGATGAAGGCATTTTCCGCGAGGCGGCGGTGCGCGAGGCGCTGGCGGCGGCGGCATATCCGGCGCGCAATCCGGATCGCAACCTCTCCGACCTGCGCGCCCAACTCGCCGCCTGCACGCGCGGGGCGGAGCTGCTGGCGGGCGCGGCGGCGGAGCACGGGGCGGAGGTGCTTGCGGCCTATATGGGCCACGTCCTCGCCAATGCCGAGGAAAGCGTGCGGCGGCTGCTCGGCGGGCTGGATGACGGCACCTTCGCCTATGACATGGACAATGGCGCCTGCGTGACAGTCGCGATCCGCATCGACCGCGAGGCGCGTTCGGCGGTGTTCGATTTCACCGGCACCAGCGAACAGTTGCCCGACAATTTCAACGCCCCCCGCTCGATCACCCGCGCCGCCGCGCTCTATGTCCTGCGCACGCTGATCGACGATGCGATCCCGATGAATGACGGGTGCCTCAGGCCGGTGACGCTGGTCGTGCCCGAAGGCTCGATGCTCAACCCCCACCTCGGCGCGGCGGTGGTGGCGGGCAATGTCGAAACCTCGCAGGTGGTCACCGATGCGCTGTTCGCCGCCACCGGAAGGCTCGCGCCAAGCCAGGGGACGATGAACAACTTCACCTTCGGCAATGCAGCCCACCAGTATTACGAGACGATCTGCGGCGGATCGGGCGCGGGCCCGGATCATGACGGCACCAGCGCGGTGCAGACCCACATGACCAATTCGCGCCTGACCGACCCCGAGATCCTCGAAACCCGCCTGCCGGTGCGGCTGGAGGAGTTTTCCATCCGGCGCGGCTCGGGCGGGGCGGGGCGGCATCGCGGCGGCGACGGGGTGGTGCGGCGCGTGACCTTCCTTGAACCGATGCGCGCCAACATGCTCGCAAACCGGCGCAAGGTTGCCCCGCGCGGCCTCTGCGGCGGGGGCGATGCCGCGCCCGGGAAAAACTGGGTGGAGCGCGTGGACGGCACACGCGAAGTCCTCGGCGCGACCGCTTCGGCCGAGATGCGCGCGGGCGACAGTTTCGTGATCCTGACGCCCGGGGGCGGGGGCTTCGGCGACGGGTTCGGGGAGGAGGGCGCATGAACTACTGGCCGCTGGCGGGCATCGCCATCGTCGTTCTCGGCTTTGCCCTGCGCTTCAACCCGCTGCTGGTGGTGGTCAGCGCCGCGCTGGCGACGGGCGTGCTGGCGGGGCTCGATCCGCTCGCGGTGATCGAGGCGCTCGGCAAGGCCTTCAACGACAACCGCTATATCTCGGTCACGTGGATCATTCTGCCGGTGATCGGCCTGCTTGAACGCTACGGCCTCCAGCAACGCGCCCGCAGCCTGATCGAGGCGATGCGCGGGGCAACGATGGGCAAGTTGCTGATCGCCTATCTCGCCTTCCGCCAGATCACATCGGCGCTGGGGATGAAGGATATCGGCGGCCATGCGCAGGCGGTGCGACCGCTGGTCGCACCGATGGCCGAGGCAGCGGCGCTCAAGACCCATGGCGACCTGTCCGGGGACGCGCGCGACGAGGTCAAGGCCATGGCCGCCGCGACCGACAATATCGGGCTGTTCTTCGGCGAGGACATCTTCTTCGCGATTGCCTCGATCCTGCTGATCCAGGGCGTGTTCGAGGCCGCGGGCTATCCGCTCACGCCGCTGCAATTGTCGGTATGGGCGATCCCGACCGCGATCTGTGCCTTCGTGATCCATTCGGGCCGCATCCGCGCCTTGGATCGCAGGCTGGGGAGGGCGCGCCCGTGATCACCTATGAATGGCTCTACATGGTAGCGGGTGGGTTCTTCGCCCTGTGGGCGGCGCTGTCGTTCCAGGACGGTCGCCGGGCCAATGCCGCCTTCTGGGCGCTGCTGGCAACGAGCTTCCTGATGGGCAGCCACGTCTCCGATCTGGTCAATGGCGTGCTGGTGCTGGGCATGGTGGCGATTGCCGGGCTGGGGGGGCTGAAGCGCAGCGATCCGCCGACCACCTCGTCCGAGGAGCGGCAGGACAGCGCGGCGCGGCTCGGCAACCGGCTGTTTGTGCCGGCGCTGATCGTGCCGCTGACGGCGGTCGCCGGGACGTTACTCTACAACTACACCCCGCTGGGCGAGACAGGCCTGTTCGAGCCGCGGCGCGAGACGCTGATCCTGTTCGGGATCGGGGTAGTGGCGGCGCTGGTGGTCGCGTGTGCCTGGCTGCGTCCGCCGCTGATGGCTCCGGCCGAGGAGGGGCGGCGGCTGATCGATTCGATCGGCTGGGCGGCGATCCTGCCGCAGATGCTGGCAGCGCTCGGCGCGGTGTTCGCGCTCGCGGGCGTGGGCGAGATCATCGGCAGTCTGGCGGGCAGTATCATCCCCGAAGGTAGCGTATTTCTGACCGTGGTCGTCTTTGCTCTGGGCATGGCGCTGTTCACGATGATCATGGGCAATGCCTTTGCCGCCTTCCCGGTGATGGCGGCGGCGATCGGGATACCGCTGCTGGTCGGGCAATATGGCGGCAACCCCGCGGTGATCGGCGCGGTGGGGATGCTGGCCGGCTTCTGCGGCACGCTGCTGACCCCGATGGCGGCGAACTTCAACATCGTGCCGGCCGCCTTGCTCGAATTGAAGGATCAGAACGCGGTGATCCGCCAGCAGGCGGGCACTGCGGTTATGCTGTGGGCGTGCAATGTCGTGATCATCTATGTGGGAGCCTTCCTGCTATGGAACTGACCGAGGATATTGCCCGCAATTTCGCAGGCATCGCGCTGGGCCATGTCGCGCGGCCCTTTCCCTACAAGGACGATCATGTTTTCACCGGGCCGGAGGATCTGCGCCTGCCGCAAGCGGCCCATCCGGTGTTCTTCGGAAGCTACGACTGGCATTCCTGCGTGCACGGCTGGTGGACGCTGCTGACGCTCAGGCGGCGCTATCCCGCCATGCCCGAGGCGGCCGGGATCGAGGCGCTGGCTGAGACGACCTTCACACCGGAAAAGCTCGCGGTGGAACTCGCCTATCTCGACCGGCCTTCCGCGCGCGGGTTCGAGCGGCCCTATGGGTGGGGCTGGCTGCTCTACTTGCACCACGAGGCCGAGCGGCACGGCGATACCGCATGGGGCGCGCGGCTCGAACCGCTGGCGCGGGCCTTTGCGGCGCGCCTGCGCGATTACCTAGCGATCCTGACCTATCCCATCACGGTCGGCACCCATTTCAATACCGCCTTCGCGCTGGTGCTCGCGCGGCGCTGGGCGATTGCCCGCGACCCTGACCTCGTCGTGCTGATCGACGACTGGGCAGAGCGCGCCTTTGGCCACCGGCGCGACTATGCCGGGTGGGAACCGGGGGGCGACGAATTCCTCTCGCCTGTGCTCACCGCCGCGCTGCTGATGGCCGAAGTCCGCCCGCACCTTGCCTTCGCGCCGTGGTTCGACGCGCTGGCAGTGCATAATGGCTGGCTGGAACGCGAATGTCGCCCGGTCACCGTGTCCGACCGCAGCGACGGCAAGATCGCCCACCTCGACGGACTGAACCTCAGCCGGGCCTGGTGCCTGCGCGAAATCGCGGCCGCGCTGGGCGGGGCTGAGAGCGCGTCGCTCCGGCAACGGGCCGACCTGCATCTCACAGCCGCGCTGCCCCACGTCGCGGGCGATTACATGGGCGAACACTGGCTGGCGAGTTTCGCGCTGCTGGCGCTGCTCGCGGCAGACGAAGCGATGGAATTCGCAGGCAACGCGTCCTAGGGTGACCCGATAACGAGCACAGCGAGAGGGCCGACACGCGACATGGGGGGCAATTCGGACAAGCCGGGCAAGCGGCGCAGCGCGCACAGCTATGGCAAGCTCGACCGCGACGGGTTCATCCACCGTTCGTGGATGAAGGCGCAAGGGTTTCCCGCCGATGCCTTCGACGGGCGGCCGGTGATCGGCATCTGCAACACCTGGTCGGAGCTGACGCCGTGCAATTCGCACATGCGCGAGCTGGCCGACTACGTGAAGCGCGGGGTGTGGGAAGCGGGCGGCCTGCCGCTCGAATTCCCGGCCATGTCTTTGGGCGAGACCCAGATGCGCCCCACCGCGATGCTGTTCCGCAACCTCCTGGCGATGGAGGTCGAGGAATCGATCCGCGGCAATCCCATCGACGGGGTGGTGCTGCTGGGCGGGTGCGACAAGACCACGCCGGGCCAGATCATGGGCGCGGCGAGCGTCGACCTGCCAACCATGGTGATCTCGTCAGGCCCGATGCTCAACGGCAAGTATCGCGGGCGCGACATCGGCTCGGGCACCGACGTGTGGAAATTCTCCGAGGCGGTGCGGGCGGGCGCCATGAGCCCGGAGGAATTCTTCGCCGCCGAAAGTGGCATGTCTCGCTCGCGCGGGACCTGCAACACGATGGGTTCCGCCTCCAGCTTCGCCGCGATTTCCGAGGCGCTGGGCGTAGCGCTGAAGTACAACGCCACCATCCCCGCGGTCGATGCCAACCGTCAGGCGATGGCGCATGCGACCGGTCGGCGGATCGTCGAGCTGGTGCGCGAGGACAAGCGTCTGTCGCACTTCCTCACCCGCGCAGCCTTCGAGAACGCGATCCGCGTCCACGCCGCGATCGGCGGGTCGACCAATTCGGTGATCCACCTGCTGGCACTGGCGGGCCGGGTGGGCGTGCCGCTGACGCTGGACGATTTCGACACGCTCGGCGGCGCCATGCCGCTGCTCGCCAACGTCATGCCCTCGGGCGAATATCTGATGGAAGACCTGCACTATGCCGGCGGGATGCCGGCGCTGATGGCGGCGATGGCGGAGCACTTGCATCTCGATGCCGAGACCGTCTCGGGCCAGACCATCGGGCAGCAGATCGCGGGCGCGGAAACCTTCAACCCGGACGTGATCGCCACGCTGGATGCGCCGTTTAAGCAGGCGTCCGGCATCTGGGTGCTGCGCGGCAATATCGCGCCCGACGGGGCGATCATGAAGCCGAGCGCCGCCTCTCCGCAGCTGCTCAAGCATCGCGGGCGGGCCGTGGTGTTCGAGACCATCGAGGACTTCAAGGCGCGGGTGGACGATCCGGCACTGGAGATCGACGCGAGTTCGATCATGGTGCTCAAGGGCTGCGGGCCCAAGGGCTATCCGGGCATGCCCGAGGTCGGCAACATGCCGATCCCACAAAAGCTGCTCGAACAGGGCGTGACTGACATGCTGCGGATTTCCGATGCGCGGATGAGCGGCACGGCCTTCGGCACGGTGGTGCTGCACGTCTCGCCCGAAACCTCGGTCGGCGGGCCATTGGGGCTGGTCGAGACCGGCGACGAGATCGTGCTCGATGCCCAGGCACGCACGCTCGACCTGATGGTATCGGACGAGGAACTCGCCCGCCGCGCCGCGCTGCGTCCGCCGGAGGACTATGATACCACGCGCGGCTATGTCGCGCTGCATCGACGCCATGTGATGCAGGCGCATCTCGGGGCCGATCTCGACTTTCTGGTCGGGTCGAGCGGGGACGAAGTGAAGCGGGAGAGCCACTGATGAGCGGTTACGCCACCTATCCCAGCCTTGCCGGCCGCCGCGTGTTCATCACCGGCGGGGCGACCGGCATCGGCGCGGCGATGGTCGAAGCTTTCAGCGGGCAGGGCGCGATTGTCGGCCATTGCGATCTGGCAGTGGAGGCGGCCGAGGCGCTGGCCGAGCAGATCGCGGCGGCAGGCCATGCGCGCCCGTGGTTCCGCGCGCTCGACGTCACCGACACGCCCGCGCTCCAGCAGGCGATCGGCGACTTCGCCAGCGCGAGCGGCGGGCTCGATGTGCTGGTCAACAATGTCGCCAATGACAACCGCCACGATCCGCTGGAGATGGACGAGGCGGGCTGGCGGCGCTGCATGGCAGTGAACCTCGATTGCGCCTTCTTCGCCTCGCAGCGCGCGGTGGAGCTGATGCGCGGCGCGGGGGCGGGCGGGGCGATCATCAACTTTTCCTCGATCACCGCGCTGCTCGGCCCTGCGGAGATGCCCGGCTATGTCACCGCCAAGGCGGGGCTACTGGGCCTCACCAAGTCCTTCGCCCGGCGCTACGGGGTCGACGGCATCAGGGTGAACACGATCCTGCCCGGCTGGGTCGTCACCCAGCGCCAGCTCGATCTGTGGCTGACCCCGGAGGCCGAGGAGGAGTGGATGGCGCAGGCCTGCCTCAAGCAGCGCATCCAGCCGCGCGATGCGGCGAACCTCGCGCTGTTCCTTGCCGCCGACGACAGCCGGATGATCACCAATCAGCAGTTCGTGATCGACGCCGGACGGGTTTAGATGGCGCGCGCCGCCTTGAAAGCGGCGACGATTGCGCGGGCATCGGCGGCGATATCGGCCAGCGGCTTGTCCGGCTTGAACAGCGATCCGCCGATCCCGAATCCCGTGGCTCCGGCGGCGCAATAATCGCCCATATTGGCCACGCCGATCCCGCCCACCGCCAGCAGCGGCACCTGCGGCGGCAACACCGCGCGCACCGCCTTGATGACGGCCGGACTGGCCGCTTCGGCAGGGAACAGCTTGAGCCCGCTCGCGCCCGCGTCCAGCGCGGCGAACATCTCGGTCGGCGTGAACACGCCCGGCAGGCTGACCATGCCCTGCGCGGCGCTGCGGCGGATCACGGCGGGGTTGCAATTGGGCGAGACCACCAGCCCCGCGCCGATCGCGGCGAGTGCATCGACCTCTGCCTCGGTCAGCACCGTGCCTGCCCCCACCAGCGCGCGGGCACCCAGCGCTGCGACCAGCGCGGCAATGCTGGCGAGCGGATCGGGCGAATTGAGCGGCACTTCGATGATGTCGAACCCGGCTTCCACCAGCGCCTCGCCCACGGCCACCGCGCGTTCGGGCTCCAGCCCGCGCAGGATCGCCACCAGCGGCAGCCTGCCTTCGATCGTATGCGTCATGTGCTGCCCCATCCTGCCCTCGCGCTGCACGCAAGCTGTTGCCTAATCATGCCGCTAAAGCAACAAGGGCGGTATGATGGTGGACGAGACAGATATCGAACTGGTGACGATCATCCCGGCGCAATGCGTGCTGGGCGAGGGGCCGGTTTGGGACCACCGCGCCTCCTGCCTGTGGTTCACCGATATCGAGGCCGCGCAACTGCTGCGGCTCGACTGGCCATCGGCCGAATTGACCCGCTTCGATCTGCCCGAACGGCTCGGCTCGCTGGGGCTGACAGATGACCCCGCGCAATTGGTGTGCGCCTTTGCCAGCGGCTTTGCGCGCTACACGCCTGCAACCGGCGCCTGCGAATGGCTGCACCGGACCGAGCCTGAATATCGCGGGGTGCGGATGAATGACGGGCGCATCGACCGGCAGGGTCGCTTCTGGGCCGGCAGCATGGTCGAGGATCGCAAGCTTGCCCCGCCGGAGAAAGCCTCGCTCTACCGGCTCGATGGCACCGCCGCCACGGCCCTGCGCAGCGGGATCGCGATCAGCAACGCGATCTGCTTTTCGCCCGATGGCACCGCGCTCTACTTTACCGATACGCTGACGCAGGTGATCCATCGCTATCCGCTTGATCCGGCGACTGGCGCGCTGGGGGAACCTTCGGTCTTCGCCCGGCTCACCGGCGAGGCATTTCCCGACGGCGCGGATGTCGATGCAGCGGGGCGGGTGTGGAATGCCGAGTGGGGCAGCGGGCGGGTGACCGCCTGGAACCCCGATGGCAGCCGGTTTGCCGGGATCGACCTGCCGGTCACGCAGGTGAGCTGCGTGACCTTTGGCGGGGAGGACTGCGAGCTGCTATTCGTCACCACGGCGCGCACAGGGCTCTCGGAGGAGGCACTGGCGCACGAGCCGCTGGCAGGCGATCTGTTCGTCTATCGCACGGGTGTGACGGGTCTGCCTGCGCCTTTGTGGCGCGGCTGAGGACAAGGGAGCGCATCATGAAGGGGCGGATCATCAGCTTTGGCGAAGTCCTGCTGCGGCTCGCCGCGCCGCCGGGCGAGGTGCTGTTCCAGCAACCGCGGCTCGAGCCGAGCTTTTGCGGGGCCGAGGCCAATGTCGCGGTGGCGCTGGCGGGCTTCGGCCACGATGCGCGGCTGGTGACGGCGCTGCCCGACAATCCGCTGGGCGAAGGCGCGAGGGCCTCCCTGCGCGGCATGGGTGTGACGCTCGCCGCCGAGACTGTGGCCGGGAGCCGGCTGGGCCTCTATTTCCTCCAGCCCGGCGCGATGCGCCGTCCGGCCAGCGTGACCTATGACCGCGCCCATTCCGCCTTCGCTTGCTGCGATCCGGCGGGCTACGACTGGCCCGCGCTGCTCGCTGGAGGGGACTGGCTGGTGGTCGGCGGGATCACCGCTGCGCTTGGCGAGCGGGCGCTCGCTGCCCTGCGAGACGCTATCGCTGCGGCGCAGGCAGCGGGGGTGAAGATCGCCTTCGACACCAATTACCGCCCGAGCCTGTGGCAGGGGCGCGAGGCTGAGGCTGCGGCGACCTTGCGCGAGCTGTCGTGCGAGGCCGATCTGGTGTTCGCCGGTCGCCGCGCCGTCGCGATGATGGCGGGCGGGGACTTCAGCGGCGGCGATCCTGACGCGGGCTTCCATGCCGCCGCCGAGGCGCTGTTCGCGCTCTCGCCGCGCATCCGCCATATCGCCGCCACCCGCCGCGCGGTGCATTCGAGCGAGAGGCAGGACTTGACCGGGCTGCTCGCCGACCGCGACGGGCTTTCGGTCAGCCGCACCATTACGCTTGAAAGCATCGTCGACCGGGTCGGCACCGGCGATGCCTTTGCCGCGGGCGTGGTGCATGGGCTGGTGACGGGCATGGACCGCGCAGCGACGATCGCTTTCGCCGCCGCCTGTGCCGAGTGGGCGCATGGGGTGGCGGGCGATTTCCTGCGCGCCTCGGCCCGCGATATCGCCGCGCTAGGGTGCGGGGGCGACGTCCGGCGCTGAGCGCTCTGGTTGCCGTGCAGCCTGCGCCGCCATCAGATAGTCGACAATCTCCGGCACCGCGGCCTGATCGATCGGGGCCTTGTAGACCTCGGCCATCTTGCCGACGATGCTTTCCCACTTGGCTCGCGGCACTTCGGGCTGCTGCAGCATCATCGAGGGCGAATGGCAGGCGGTGCAATTGGCGATCACCGCATCGCGCCCCGGCAGATCGGGCAGCTCAGCCGGATCGTCGGGCAGGGTGATCGCGGCATCGGCGAAGGTCACCTCCGGCGCGCGCTCGCACCCGGCGAGCAGCACCAGCGCGGCGAGGACAGCTGCGCGCCTCATTGCACCCTCAGGGTGATGCGCTCGATCACGTTGCGGGCATAGCCCGAGGGGTTCCAGTTCAGTTTTTCAGGCTGATCTGCGCCCTTCACATTGGTCGCCCGCGCGCCGATGCCGTCGAGATCGCCAGTCGCCGGCGGCAGCGTCACCGACCAGCGGCGGAAGGCATAGGGGCCGTGTTCGTCGGGGCCGAGGGTGCAGGGCACTTCCCACCCTTTCCCCACCAGATCGACCCGCGCCAGCGCGCTGTCGCCTCCAAACGCGATGCCCTCCAGCACCAGCGGCTTGCCCTTCGCCACCACCGCGCCGTCGGCATGGCTGGTGATGAAGGCGCGCGGGGGCATGGCGGTGATGGGTACGGTCGGGAAGTCCTTGTCCTTCGGCGTCACCGGCCCGGTCGGCACGCGGTAGGACTTGGCGACGTAGTAGCTGTCGTCCTCGCCGCTCAGCACCTCGATGGTGGCCAGCATCTTGACCCAATAGGTCGAGAACCACCCCGGCACGACGATCCGCAAGGGGAAGCCGTGGAGCAGCGGCAGCGGTTCGTCATTCATTGCCCAGGCGACCAGCACGTCGTCGCGCATTGCGATGTCTAAGGGCACCGACTTGATGAACTGCGGCGCGCCGTCCACCAGCGGCACGTCAAGCCCGGCAAAGCGCACGCGGGTCGCCCCGGCTGCGACACCCGCCTTGGCAAGCACATCCTTCAGCCGCACGCCGGTCCACTTCGCGCAGCCCATCGCGCCATTGCCCCACTGGGTGCCGGTTACGCGCGGCTCGCTGAGGCCGCGCCCGTTGCCCGCGCACTGGTTGATCGCGACGACCGAGACAGGCTCGCCCGCCGCCGCGATCTCCTCTAGCGTCAGCGAGACGGCCTGCTTCACCGCGCCGCCCACCGCCACGCGGTGCTCGCCCGCCTTGACTTCGGTCGGCATCGGCCAGTTCCAGCGCACGAAGAAGCGGTCGTTGGAGGTGATGAGCCCTTCGCGGAACACGCCCATCGGGGTTTCGAGGACGGGTGCGTTGACGCGCTGGACGATCATTTTGCCCTTGCCCGGGAAGGCCGGGGTGGTGGGGCGAAGGCCGGGGCCGCCAGGCAGGCCGAGATCGACCATTTTCTGGCCGAGCACCGGCGCGGCCAGCGCCGCGGTGCCGACCCCGGCAATCAGCGCGCGGCGGGTGATACGGTTCTCGTTCATGCCTCTGCCCCCTCCAGCCGGTCGATCAGCGCGCCGATATCCGCTACCGCCAGGCCGTGCGCCGCAATCAGATCGCTGATATCGTCGATCCGCGCCATTTCGCCATCGTCGCGCATGATCGAACAGATCACCGCCGCATCGCCCGCGCCCGCCATGCGCGCCAGATCGATCGAGGCCTCGCAGGCCGAGGGCCGTGCCCGCACCCCGCCGTCCTGCGCGATCAGCGGGAAGACATGACCGGGCGAGTGGATGTCCGCCGCGCTCGCCCCTGCCGCGATCGCCACGCGCACCGTATGCGCGCGGTCGGCGGCGGAAATGCCGGTCGAGACGCCGTGCGCGGCCTCGATCGAGCGGGCGAAGGGCCGTCCGGTCTGGCGCTCGGTGCCGGGGTTGACGAGGCTGAGGCCCAGCTGCGCGGCGCGCTCGGGCGTCACGGATAGGCAGATCAGCCCGCGACCGTGGGTCGCCATGAAGTTGATCGCCTCGGGCGTCACCGCACTCGCCGCGATCATGAAGTCGATATCGCCGCCGCGCAGCCGGTCACCCGCGATCACCACGATCCGCCCTGCGGCCACCGCCGCCAGCGCGGCATCGAGATCCGTGCCCGTATTCACGCCAGATCCCTTCCCGCCGCAAAGCTCTTCGCGCCCAGCACCACCTGCTTGCCGACCAGTTCGAGCTGCCCGCGTGCGCGTTCATCGAGGCATTCGCCATCGGGCGAGAACAGCCCGCGATAGGTGCGGATCGTCGCGCCCATCGGGGTCGGCCAGCCGCGCAGGGCATGCGTAATCGCGCGCATCGTCAGCAGCGTCGACATCGAGGCCTGATCGCCGAAGGCGGTGGCGATGAGGCCCACCGCGCGGCCGTCGAGATAGGGGCGCTCGTCACGCGCCAGATCCTCGAGATAGTCCAGCGCGTTCTTTACCACGCCCGAGATCGTGCCGTGATAACCGGGCGCCGCGATCAGCAGCCCGTCCGCCTCGCGTACCGCCGCGACCATCTCCGCCCCTTGCGAGGCATCGTGCAGCGGCCCGAGATAATGCGGCAGGGCGGTGAGATATTCGCCGCCGAACACCGTCACCTCGGCCCCTTCGCCCGCTGCGATGCCGGCGGCAAGGCGCAGCGCCTGCTCGGTCGAGGAGCCGGGATTGACCGTGCCGCCAAGGGCTACGATTCGGGTCATGCGGGGGTGATCCTTTCGGTGATGTAGGCGGCCAGACGCGCGGTCTGTTCGGTGGTGAAGTGCAGGCCCAGCTTGGTGCGGCGCCACAGGATGTCGTCTGCGCTGCGTGCCCATTCGCGCGCGCACAGGTAATCGACCTCGGCCGCGCTGAGGCCATGGCCGAAATCCTCGCCCAGATCGGCAGCGCTGGTCGCCTCGCCGAGGAAGTCCTGCGCCAGCGTGCCGTAGAGCCGGGTCAGGCGGCGGGCCTGCGCCTCGCCCAGAAAGGGGTAGCGCCGTTCCAGCGAGCGGGCGAGGGCCGGAGCATCGAAGCGCCCGAAATTGCCGCCCGGCAGATTGGCAGCGCCCGTCCAGTCCGCGCCTCTCAGCACCGGCAGGAAGGGCGCGAGCCGACCGACCGCCTCGGCGCTGAGTTCGCGATAGGTGGTGATCTTGCCGCCGAACACCGAGAGCAGCGGGGGCGTGCCGTCGGTCCCGCCGTCCAGTTCGAAACGGTAGCCGCGGGTCGCCGCCTCGGGCTTGCCCGAACCGTCGTCGACCAGCGGGCGGACGCCGGAATAGGTCCACACCACATCGGCAGGCGTGACGGGCTTGCGGAAATAGTCCGAAGCGCCCTCGCACAGGTAGGCGATTTCCTCCGCGCTGGCTTCGACCTTGTCGAGCCCAGCCTTGTGATCGACATCGGTGGTGCCGATCAGGGTGAAGTCGTCCTCGTAGGGGATGGCGAAGAAGATGCGCCCGTCGGGGAGCTGGAAGAAATAGGCGAAGGGGTGATCGAACAGCTTCCTCACCACGATATGCGATCCGCGCACCAGCCGCATCTTCTGGCGCGAGGGCTCGCCCGCCCGGCCCAGCAGATCGAGCACGCGCGGGCCCGCCGCGTTGACCACGGCGCGGGCCATGAAGCTCTCGCCCCCCGCTTCGATCCGCCACAACCCGGCCTCGCGCGTCAGGGATGTGACCTCGCAGCGGGTGCGCACTTCGGCCCCGCGGTCAGCAGCGTCGCGGGCGTTGAGGATCACCAGCCGCGCATCGTCCACCCAGCCGTCGGAATAGGCGAAGGCGCGGGTGTATTCGGGCTTCAGGGCGGCCCCGGCGGGGTGGTTCGCCAGCGTCACGCTCCGGGCGGCGGGCAGAAACTTGCGCCCGCCGATATGGTCATAAAGGAACAGCCCGAGCCGCAGTAGCCAGCGCGGTCGCAGGCCCTTGCGGTGCGGCAGGATGAAGCGCAGCGGCCAGATGATGTGCGGCGCGATGCCCCACAGCACCTCGCGCTCGGTCAGGGCCTCGCGCACGAGGGCGAACTCGTAGTGTTCGAGATAGCGCAGGCCGCCGTGGATCAGCTTGGTGGAGTTGGACGAGGTGCCTTCCGCCAGATCGCCGCGTTCGAGCAGCAGCACCCGCGCGCCGCGTCCGGCAGCATCGCGCGCGATCCCCGCGCCGTTCACGCCGCCACCGATCACCGCGAGGTCGAACGCCTGCTGCATCAGATCATCCACCACGCAAAAGCGAGCGCCACGCCGAGCGATGCGATGGTCGCCGCCAGCACCGGCGTCACTGCGCGCCAGCCGAGTTCCAGCAGCAGATCGGTGCGGGTGCGCATCGCTGTCGCCGTGACGGCGAGCAGCAGCAGGGTCTTGGAGAGGGTGAGCGCGGTAGCGGCGATCAGCGGCGGCATGGCGAGCAGCGAATTGAGCACCACCAGCGCAAGAAAGGCAAGGATGAAGCCCGGCAGAAGCGGCACACGCGCGGCATTGCCGCTGGCTGCGACCGGCTGCGCGCGCGCGATCCACAGGGCGGCGAGCGTCACCAGCGGGGCAAGCAGGGCAACGCGGGTGAGCTTCACCACAGTCGCCTGCGCGCCGGCGGCGTCCGAGACGGCAAAGCCTGCGCCGATGGCTTGCGCCACGTCATGCACCGAGGCACCGACCAGAAAGCCGGCCTGCGCATCGCTGAAGTCCAGCATCCGCGCGAGCGGCGGATAGGTGACCAGCGCAATCGCGGACGCCGCGGCGAGGATCACGAGGGTGAGCGTGAACTGCGCCTGTTCGATGCGCTCGCGCCCGATCGCGCCGTAGAGCGCAAGCGCCGCAGAGGCGCCGCAGATCGCGGTCGATCCGCCTGCGAGCAGGCCGACCGCCGGGCTCTGTCCGGTGACGCGCGCGGCAAGCAGGGCCGCCACCAGCGCGGCGGCCATTACCAGCGCAAGGCCGAGGAACGGCACTGCGCCCATCCCGGCGATCTGTATCAGCGTGACTTGTAGCCCCAGCAGCACGATCCCGGCCCTTAACCCATGGCGTGAGGTCGCATCGAGCCCTTCATGGGTGCGCGCATCGCCGCTTGCGAAATTGAGCGCAAGGCCTAGCAGCAGCCCGGCGAGAATGATCGGCACGCCGTAATTCTGGCTGAGCCATGCCGCGGCGGCGGCGGCGATGGCGCAGATCGCAATGCCGGGGACGAAGCGCGACAGCGGCTTGCGCTCGGGCGGCGCGATTCCCGCGGCGGCGGTGTCGGCGAGCATCATCTCGCCGTACAGATCGCCGGCATAAGCATCGAAATCGGGGCGCGAGCCTCGCTTCATGGCCTTGCCGTCCCGGCCCTATGTGTAACGGTATGTCTCACGGTGTCACACACTATCCCCCGCGCCGCGCCATTGCAACCGCCTCAGGCGGCAGAATCAGGTGGCGAGACCCAGCGCGCCCTCGTCGCGGCGGATGTCGGGCAGCAGCCACTGGAACCACGCCAGCGCCAGCAGATAGGACGCGGCGGCGAAGATGAACAGCGGCACGAAGCCGAAGCCCGCATCCAGAACCCGTCCGGTGACGAGGCTGATCAGCACGCCGCCCATGTTACCCATGAAAGCCCCGAAAGCCGTCACCCGCCCGACCTTGGCATTGGGGACGACATCGGTGATGGTCGAGAACAGCGAGAGCGAAAAGCCCTGATGGCCCGCCATCACCACACCAATCATCACTGCCACCGGCCAGAAGCCCCCCGCCGCCAGCACCAGCGGCAACGGGGCCACCACCAGCGCCGAGACCAGCATGACGCTCTTTCGCACGCGGTTGGGGCTGATCCCGCGCTCCAGCAGCCGGGTCGAGGCCCAGCCCGCCAGCAATGCGCCGAGGCCTGATCCGGCAAAGGCGATCGCCAGCGGCACGGCGAGTTCGAGCGTCGAGAGGCCGAACTCCTTGCGGTAGTAATCGGCGAGCCAGAAATTGATGAACCACCAGGTCATGTCCGACAGCGCCTTGGCGACGACGATCGCCCAGGTCTTGCGGTTGGCGAGGATCGGGCCGTAGCTCTCCGTCCCGTGCTCGTCGGCGGGCCGTAGGGCAGCCGTTGACGTGTCGTTGCGCAGCTGTGCCACGCCCCGCGCCAGCCACATCCAAGCCAGCAGCGAGGCGAAACCGCCGATCCCGCCTGCCACCAGCGCCCCGCGCCAGCCGACGCTGAGCGCCAGCGCCGGGATGACAAAGGGCATGGCAATCGTCCCCGCACCCGCCAGCAAGGTCGCAAAGCCGAAGGCGAAAGAACGCTTGTCGGGCGGGAACAGGCTGGCGACGGTCTTGATCGTCAGCGGAGTCTGCACCGCCTCGGTCACCCCGAGCCCGACGCGCGCAGCGACCACATGGGCGGTGGTCATCGCCCAGCCATGCGCCATCGCGGCAAGGCTCCACGCCGAAGCACCGACCTGCATCGAACGGTTCACCCCCAGCCGGTCGACCAGCCAGCCGGTGAACAGGAAGGCGAAGGCGGCGGAGAATTGCGTCACCGCGGCGAGATCGCCGAAGTCGCTGTCGGTCCAGGCGAAATCGGCCATCATGTCGGGCTTGAGGATCGCGATGATCGGCCGGTCCATCGCGTTGAACACGCCCGCGATGCACAGCACCGTGAACAGCGACCAGCGCAGGCGGGTGGTAATCGGCGTGGGCGCGGTGTCCATCACGGGTTCCTAGAGTTCGCGGAAAGGGCAGACAAGAAGGGCCGCCGGATTGCTCCGGCGGCCCTGTCCTGTGGTTACGACCTGAAGGCGCACATCACATGCGGGCGCGCAGGGAGACCCCGAAGTAGCGATCCGCATCGCGCGGGATCTGGAGCCGTTGCCCGGCCGATACGTTCAGCAGCACGTAGCTGTTGTCGGTGATGTTGCGGGCGTGGAAGGTCAGGCGGTAGTTATCGTCCGGATCGGAGAAGCCGACCGAGGCGTTCCAGATGCCGTAGGGATCGATCGGCCCGGCTTCGCCCAGATCCGAGAACTGGCGGCTGGTGTGGCGGAAGTCGGTGTTGAGATAGAGCCGGAAAGCCCCCAGATCGGTCTCGTAGTCGCCGCCGATGGTGTAGACGAACTTCGGTGCCAGCGGCAGCTGGGTGCCGTTGATCGCGCTCGGCGCGTTGGTCAGCGGGTTGGGGTTGAACTCCTTCACCCGGGCATCGGCATAGGCCGCGCTGGCGCGCAGGGTCAGACCGTCAACCGGCGCGACCACGAGGTCGGCTTCGAAGCCTTCGCTCTTGACGGTGCCCGCATTGGTCAGGTTCGACACCACCGCGCCGTTGAGCAGCACGAAGTTGTTGGCCTGGAAGCCGTCATACTCGACCGAGAAGGCCGAGACATTGAGCTGCACGCGGCGATCGAGGAACTGCGACTTCACGCCGATTTCGAACGAGTCGGAGATTTCCTCGTCGATCGGGATCGCGTTGGTCGGTGCAGTGTGGTTGAAGAACACGTTGAACGCCGGGCCCTTGTAGCCGCGGGTATACGAACCGTAGAGCATCACGTCGTCGCTCGGCTCGAACTGGATCACGGCGCGGCCCGACAGATTGCCGTTGTCGGTCGATCCGGCCGAGGTGTTGGTGCCGTTCCCGCCGCTGGCGATGGTGCCGCCTGCAGGTGCGCCCGACACGCCCGGCCCGGTCGCGGGCAGGCCGTTGAAGGCATTGACGCCCGGCGCGCGAATGTGGGTGAATTCGAGATCGTCCCAGGTGTAGCGCAGGCCGCCGGTGAACGAGAGCTGTTCGGTGAAGCGATAGGTCGCCTGCCCGAAGATCGCGAAGTTCTTCGAGGTCACGTCGCTGAACGAAGTTGCGGTCGGGAAGATGGTGTTGACCGTGTCGGCCACGTTGCACGGGCGTCCGCCGGTGGCCGGATCGACCGGCAGGGTCGAGCTGGCACAGGTGATGTTGCGGCGGGTGAAAATCTGGCTGTTGTCCGACTGCCACGCGAACACGCCGGCCTGGTAGAAGAAATCCTTGGTCTGGTCGGAAGCGATGCGCGCTTCGATCGAGTATTGCTCGGTGCGCACCACCCCGTCGTCATGCAGTTCGCCGGTGCCGACCAGCGCGCGCGGCAGGAAGTCGCCTTCGCGGATCTCGCGGTTGAACCAGTTGCGGTAGCCCAGCACGACGCTGAGCGTGTGGGTGTCGCCGAGCTCGAAATCGCCCGAGCCGGTTAGGCTCCACTGGCGGTCGCGGGTTTCGGTGACGAGGTTGTGATTGATGAAGCGCTGGTCCTCGCCCTGCGCCGAACCGCCCGGCAGGCCAAGTTCGGCATCGAGGACAGCGCCGCGGCTGACGCCGGTCACGTCGGCGCAGCAATCGTCATTGGCTTTCATGTAATCGGCGATGAAGCGCAGCTTGGTGCCGCCATCTTCGTAATCGATCAGACCCCGCGCACCGTAGCGTTCGTAGCCGTTGACGGTGCGGTTGCGGCCGCCATTGATGTTGGTGATGTTGCCATCGAAGCTGCCGTAGAAGGCGGTGACGCGGGCGGTAAGGTTCTCCGCCAGCGGGCCGGCCAGCGCCGCGCGCAAGCGCCATTCGTCGCCCTCGAACCAGTCGGCATTGACCTGCGATTCGAAGGTGTCGCTGCCGCCCTTGGAGACGATGTTGACCAGACCGGCCGAGGCGTTGCGGCCGAACAGCGTGCCCTGCGGACCGCGGAGCACTTCGAGCCGCTCTATATCGACGAGGTCCATGAAGGCCTGCCCCGAACGCGACAGCACCACGCCGTCGACAACGGTGGACACACTCGGTTCGGCGGCGACCGAGAAGGTGATCGTGCCGACACCGCGCATCACAATTGCGCTGTTGGCGCTGGTGGTGCCCTTGCGGAACGTCACCGAGGGGACGATGGTGGAGATGTTCTCGAGGTTGAACACCACCGCCTGCTCCAGCCGTTCGCCCGGAACCGCGGTGATCGCGATCGGCACATCCTGCACATTTTCTTCGACTTTCTGTGCAGTAACGATGATTTCCTCGACCTGCGCCATGGCGGGCGCGGTGTGGGTGAGGGCAATCGCGCTGGCCGACAGGGCCAGCGTCTTGAGCGCAATTCGGGTGGTGGTAGCCATCGGTATCTTCTCCCCTGCGTGGTGATCAACTCTCTCGGGCGATGATCGGGATCATCACCCTTGCGGCCGATCTTTCGGCGGTCGGGTTGCGCTTTCTGTCCTGATATGTCAAGCGGTGTCAGATCGGACCTGCGGGATGGTCGGGAGAGAAAACAGGGGCTTTGATGGTGCGCTTGACGCCATGCGAGGGGGGATTTGACCTGCTGCTCGGCGGGCGATGCATCCTGTCGCATCGTGCGGATTGTCCCGCTGTTTCATTGGCTTGTGGCGATCCCGAGGTCGTCATGGTGCGCGGCAATTTCCGCCTGTCGGATCAAGCTGTGGCAGCCGCGCCACTGTCGGCCTGCGAAATGGATGCGGGTGGCGCGATGGTGCTGGCATGCGCTGATGGCAGCGCCCGTTGCGCCGTTTCCCTTGCACAGGACGCAAGCCGGCTGGTGGTGAAGGCCCTGTCCGCCCATGATCGCATCACGCTCGATCTCGCGCTCGGTGAGGCTGACGTGCTGTGGGGCGGGGGCGAGCAGATGAGCTACCTTGCCTTGAACGGCCGCAAATTCCCGATCTGGACCAGCGAGCCGGGTGTCGGCCGCGAACCCGGAACCCCGCTGACCGATCAGGCGAGCGCCGACGGGAGTTTTGCCGGCGGTGATTACTGGACCACCAATTATCCCGAACCCACGGTGCTGTGCTCGGCCGGCTGGGCGCTGAGCCTCGCCAATCCCGATTATGCGGAACTTGATGCGAGCACCCCGGGGCGGCTGCGCGTGCACGTCTGGTCGGGCGACGTTGCCATCGACCTGTTCGAAGGTTCGCCCGCTGACCTCACCCGTCAACTCGGCGCCCGTTTCGGCCCCCGCCATGCTCTGCCGGAATGGGCCTTGGGTGGTGCGGTTGTCGGTTTGAAGCAGGGGGAGGCCAGCTTTGACCGGCTCGACGCCCTGATCGATTCAGGCGCAGCCGTTGCGGGCCTGTGGTGCGAGGACTGGGTCGGCATCCGTCAGACCAGCTTCGGACGCCGCCTGTTCTGGGACTGGCAGTGGAACCCTGCCCGCTATCCCGATCTGCCCGCCCGCATCGCCGCCCTCAAGGCGCGCGGCATCCGCTTCCTCGGCTATGTGAACCCCTATCTCGCGGTGGATGGCCCGCTCTATCCCGAGGCGGCGGCGCAGGGCTTCTTTGCGAAGCGGCTCGACAGCGACGCGCCCTACCTCGTCGATTTCGGCGAGTTCGACGCGGGCGTGGTCGACTTCACCAACCCCGCCGCCGCCGCATGGTTCGCCGAGGAGGTGATCGGCAAGCGGATGCTCGATTTCGGGCTCGATGGATGGATGGCGGACTTCGGCGAATATCTGCCCACTGACCTGCGCCTGTTCGATGGCGACCCGATGCAGGAGCACAACCGCTGGCCGGTGCGGTGGGCCGAGGTCAATGCCCGCGCCGTCCAGTCGAGGGGGCGCACGGGCGATGTGCTGTGGTTCATGCGTGCCGGGCATACAGGGGTGCAGGCCCATTGCCCCTTGCTTTGGGCGGGCGACCAGTCGGTGGACTTCTCGCGCCATGACGGGATCGGCACGGTGATCACCGCCGCCCTGTCATCCGGCCTTGTCGGCAATGCCTTCAGCCATTCCGACGTCGGCGGCTACACCAGCCTGTTCGGCAATGTCCGCAGCGATGAACTGATCCACCGCTGGTACGAGCTCGGCGCCTTCAGCCCGGTGTTCCGCACCCATGAGGGCAACCGCCCCGACGAAAACCTCCAGATCGACAGCTCGTCGGAACTGATCGCCGGTTTCGTTCGCTGGAGCCGCGTCCATGCGGCGCTCGCCCCCTATCTGGACCATCTCGTCCGCGAAGCGCAGTCGAGCGGCCTTCCGGCCCAGCGGGCGCTGTTCCTCCACTATCCCGGCGATGCCGAAACCTTCACCATACAGGACCAGTTCCTCTATGGGGCCGACCTGATGGTGGCACCGGTGATCGAAGCGGGGGCAGTGATGCGGAAAGTCTATCTGCCGGGCGACAGCGCCTGGCGCCATGTCTGGAGCGGGCGTGATCATGCTCCCGGCTGGCACGATGTCCCCGCACCACTGGGCCAGCCGCCGGTGTTTTACCGCCCTGACAGCGCCTTCGCCAGCCTGTTCGAAGGATTGGCAGCATGAGCCGCGCCAACATCCGCGATGTCGCCGCCCGTGCGGGCGTGGCGGTCAAGACCGTCAGCCGGGTGCTCAACGGCCACCCCTATGTCAGCGCCGAGCTGAAGGCGCGGGTCGAGGCGGCGATGGCCGAGCTCGATTACCGCCCTTCCGTGGCCGCGCGCATCCTCTCGGGCGCGAAGTCGAACCAGATCGCGCTGATCTACGACAATCACAGCCCCTATTACATGTTCCAGATCCAGAAGGGCTGCTGGGAGGTGTGCCACGAGAACGGCATCCGCCTGCTTGCGCAACCCGTGGACGTCGCCGATCCGCGCGTCGGCGATCAGGTGCGCGGGCTCGTCAGCGAAACGCACGTGGACGGAATCATCCTCTCCTCGCCGGTGACCGATTGCGATCCGGTGCTGCGCGCGCTGGAAACGATGGACGTGCCCTTCGTACGCATTTCGCCCGGCACCAACCACGCGCTGACATCCTCGGTGTTCATGGACGATGCCCAGGCCGCCGACGACATGACCACGCACTTGATCAACGCGGGCCACCGCCGGATCGGGTTCATCAAGGGCCATTCGAACCACATGGCCTCGGACGACCGGCTGTTCGGATATCGCCGCGCGCTCGACCGCGTCGGCATCCCGTTCGAGCCGAGCCTCGTGGTCGACGGCGAGTTCGACTTCGATTCCGGAGTTGCGGGTGCCAAGCTGCTGCTGGGTCAGCCCGAACGCCCGACCGCGATCTTTGCCTCGAACGACGACATGGCCGCGGGCGTGCTCGCGGTCGCACATGATCGCGGCATCACCGTGCCAGCCGAGCTTTCGGTGGCGGGCTTCGACGACACCACGCTGGCGCGCACCGTGTGGCCGCCGCTGACCACCATTCGCCAGCCGATGGCGGAACTCGCCCGCACGGCGACCCGGATCCTGATCGCAGGCGGGGACATCACCCACAAGCGCCTGCCCCATGACCTTGTCGAGCGCGCCTCGGTCGCTCCCCCGAAGAGGAACCCGAAATGAGTGAACTGCCCCTGCCTCCCGCCACCCGCAGCCTCGGCACAAGCGGCATTGCGGTTTCGCCGATCGCCTGGGGGATGTGGCGACTGGCCGAGAACGGCCGCACCGCTGCCGACGCGGCGGCGCTGGTGCACGCGGCGCTGGATGCCGGGATCACCTTCCTCGATACCGCCGACATTTACGGGTTCGACGGGGCAGGCGGCTTCGGCGATGCCGAAGTGCTGCTGGGCGAAGTGCTTGCGGCGGAGCCCGGCTTGCGGGACAAGATGGTGCTGGCGACCAAGGGCGGGATCATGCCGCCGCTGCCTTACGATCAGAGCGCGGATTACCTTCGCGCCGCGATCGACGCCTCGCTGACGCGGCTGAAGGTGGATAGTGTCGATCTGTGGCAGATCCACCGCCCTGACATCCTCGCCCACCCGCAGGAGGTGGCCCGCGTGCTCGACGATGCGGTGGCGAGCGGCAAGATCAGGTCGCTGGGGGTGTCGAACTTCAAGCAAGCACAGATCGCGGCGCTCGATCACTTCCTCGGGCACAAGCTGGTGGCGACCCAGCCCGAGATCAGCCCCTTGCGGATCGACTGCTTCGAGAATGGCGAGCTCGATCAGGCGATGATGCTTGGGCTGACCCCTCTGGCCTGGTCGCCGCTGGGGGGCGGGCGTCTGGCTGCGCCGGAGACCGCGCGCGACAAGGCCGTGGCCGCCGCCCTCGATGCGGTGGCGCAGGCGCAGGGCGTGTCGCGCACCGTTGCCGCCTATAGCTGGCTGATGGCGCATCCGGCCGGGATTATTCCGATCATCGGCTCGCAGAATGCAGCCCGGATCGCCGAGGGCGCGCAGGCGCTCACCGTCCGCTGGACGCGCACCGAATGGTACGCCGTGCTGGTCGCCGCGCGCGGCGTGCCTTTGCCGTAAGGAACAAACCCCACCCCGTTCGGGCTGAGCCTGTCGAAGCCCTGCCCTTTCTTGGGACAGCGCGGGTGGATCGAAGAAAAGTGCAGCCCTTCGACAAGCTCAGGGCGAACGGAGTTCGGGAGGATTTATGACCCAGCAATGCGAAATCGCGTGGTTCTCCGCGCTGTGCGACGACGACTATGAATTTCTCGGCGTCCCTGATCCCTATCTACAATCGAGCTGGGAGCATTGCCGCAACATCGTGCTGCGCGCCGAGGAAGGCGGGTTCGACAATATCCTGCTACCCTCGGGCTACCAGCTCGGCGTCGACACGACCATTTTCGCTGCCGCCGTCGCCACGCAGGTCAAGCGCATCAAGCTGCTGTGGGCGACCCGCATGGGCGAGGACTGGCCGCCGCAGCTCGCACGCCGGATCGCGACGCTCGACCGCATCCTCGGCCCTAACGCCGCCGGGACGGGCGGGCGGCTCAACGTCAACATCATCTCCTCGGACATGCCGGGCGAGACGATCGAGAGCGGCCCGCGCTACCGCCGCGGCACCGAGATCATGAAGATCGTGCGCACCTTGCTGAACGGCGAGCATCTCGATTTCGACGGCGAGTTCTACAAGCTGAAGCTCGATCCGCCGCGCATCACGACCCTCTCCGGCAAGTGCCCGCCGTTCTACTTCGGCGGGCTCAGCCACGAGGCGCGCGAATGTGCGGCCGAGGCGGCGGACGTTTATCTCATGTGGCCCGACACGATGGACAAGGTGCGCGAGAACATCGCCGACCTCAAGGCGCGCGCCGCCAATTACGGGCGCACGCTCAAGTTCGGCTACCGCGTCCACGTGATCGTGCGCGAGACCGAGGACGAGGCGCGCCACTATGCCGACCGGCTGCTGTCCAAGCTCGACGATGCAATCGGCAAGGCGATCCGCGAGAAGAGCCTCGATGCCAAGAACTACGGCGTCCAGCGCCAGCAGGAACTGCGCGGCGCGGCGGATGGCGACGGCTTCGTCGAGGAGAATCTGTGGACCGGCATCGGCCGCGCGCGTTCCGGCTGCGGGGCGGCGATCGTCGGCACGCCCGATCAGGTGCTGGCAAAGCTGCGTGCCTATCAGGCCGAGGGGATCGAGGCCTTCATCCTCTCGGGCTATCCGCATATGCAGGAAGCCGATCTGTTCGCGCGCCACGTGCTGCCCCACATCAGCCACGGGCCGTTGGAGATGTAACCGCAGGGCAGCGGGGTCGCGAGCGGATCGCGGCCCCGCCAGCCGCTAGCGGGTCTGGCTGATCACTGTCCCGTCGATCACCACGCCCACAGCGTGCGAGGCATATTCGAACGGATCGCCGTCGAACAGCGCGACATCACCGTCCTTGCCGACTTCGAGCGAGCCGATCCGCTGCTCCATTCCGATCACCCGCGCGGCATCGATGGTGATGCTGGCGAGCGCGTCGTTCCAGGCAAGACCGTTCGCCGCCGCAATCCCGGCCTCGAACAGCACCACGCGGGTCTTGGGGACATAGCCTTCAAAGCCCGACTGGTAGGCAAACGGAATGCCGGCTGCCTTCAGCACTGCGCCGGTGGTGAAGCTGGCATTTTCGAATTCGCCATATTGCCGCGCCATCGGCGGGTGCAGGATCACGCGCACCCCGGCGGCCTTGATCTGGTCTGTGAGCAGATAGGCCTCGGCTGCGCTGTCGAGCACCAGATCGATCCCGAATTCCTGTTTCAGCCGCAGCGCGCTCATGATGTCCTGCGCGCGGTTGGCGGTGACCAGCAGCGGCAGCTTGCCCGCCAGCACGTCACGCATGGTCTGCACTTCGAGACTGGGCGGCTTGTCGGGGCCGGCCTTGGCCTCGCCCTTCTTGCCCCCCTTGGGCGCCTCGGCTTCCTTCGCCGCCAGCAGAGCGGAACGCAGCATCGCGATTTGCTTGGCGCGGGTGCCGGGAGCCTTGCCGCCTGTCGCCAATGCCTCCGGGCCGAGATTGGCCGCGACCATCGCCTGCGGCACGACCACCGCGGCATCGGCGGTGGTGCCGATGGTCTTGGCGATCATCGTCTGGCCGGACACCAGCGCGCCCGGTCCATGGCCGGTGTGGATCGTCGTCACTCCGAAGCCGCGCAGCCATGCGACCAGCACTTCATCCGGATTGTAGGCGTCGATCGCGCGCAGCTGCGGCTGCACCGGCGCACTCGTGTCCAGCTGGTCCTGATCGTGAGACTGGTTCATGTAGCCCGACAGCCCGACCACGGTCCGGGCATCGACCAGTCCGGGGGTGACGACCTTGGCAGTCACCACGGCAATGCCTTCGGGGATCGGCGTGCTGGCCGCCGGGCCGACCGCGACGATCTTGCCGTCGTCGATCACCACCACGCCGTCGGCAATCGCCGGACCGGCCATGGTGTGGACAGTCTCGCCCCTGATCGCGACATCCTGCGCGAGCGCAGCGGGAGTCAGTGCAAGGGCGCTCGCGGCAGCGAGAAGGGTTACGGCGATGCGTATCACAGTTCTCCCTCCGCTTCGGCAATTTCCCAATGGTGGTGCGATGCTTCCATCGGACTGCCTGCGCCATAGCCGCCGGTAGCCATCAGCAGGTCGTTCGGGCGGCTGCGGTCGAACAGCTTCTCGCCCTCGACCCAGGTTTCGAGGACGTGGGTATAGGTCGAGAGCGGATCGCCATCGAGCACGAGGAAATCGGCATCCTTGCCCACTTCCAGCGAGCCGACCCGCGCATCGAGCTTCATCTGCTTTGCGCCGTTGATGGTGAGCGCCCGCAAGGCCCCGTCACGGCTCATGCCGCCGCGCACCGCCAGCGCCGCCTCGCGCAGCAGCATGCGCGAATCGATCACGGCATCGTCCGAATGGATGGAAACCAGCACGCCCGCCCGCTCCAGCACGGCGGCGTTGTCCATCCTCAGCTCCATCGTTTCCAGCTTGCCGCCGGGGGCATCGATCGTGATATTGGACACCGGCACGCCCGCCTTCGCGAGCTCGTCGGCGATTTTCCACGTTTCGGTACCGTGCTGGATCAGCACGTCGAAGCCGAACTCGCGCTTCAACCGCAGCACTGTCATGATGTCGTCGGCGCGGTGCGAGTGGAAATGCACGAGCCGGTTCCCCGACAGCACCTCGCACAGCGCTTCCTTGGCGAGATCGCGCGCCTTGCGATCACCCGCGCAATAGGTCTTGGCCTCGGTCAGCACTTCGCGCACCAGCGCGGCCGACTTGGCCCGGGTGCCGGGAAAGCCGCTGCGGCCCATGGGGTTGGTGCCGTTGGCCATCTTCATGCCGCCCAGCGCCGCGCCGTCCTTCATCTGGAACGCGATGTCCTCGATGGTGCGACCGCCGCGCAGCTTCATGTAAAAGGTCTGCCCGCTCATCAGGTGGCCGGAGCCGGGCATGATGTTGGCGGTGGTTACCCCGCCTGCGCGTGCCTTGGCGATGTTGGGGGAGAGCGGATCGATCGAATCCATCGCCCGCACCTCGGGCTGGATCGGACCGGAGCCGTCCGCGCCCGCAACCTGACCGATATGCGAATGGGTGTCGACGATGCCGGGCATGATCACCCGGTCCTTGGCGGCGATCCGCTTGGCATCGGCAGGGATCGCGACATCGGTGCCGACTGCGATGATCTTGCCGTCCCGGATGAGCAGCGTGCCGTTCTCGATCGGCTCGCCCGCCATGGTGAGGATGCGCGCGCCCGTGAAGGCGACGGCGCGATCCTGCGCGGCGGCTGGAGCGGCAAACCCTGCGCCGGCGATGGCGGCGGCGATGGCAGCACCGGCCAGCGAGGCTGCTTTCGACTTCGTCTGGGTCACGAAGTGTCTCTCCCTGTTTTGGATCATTGCGCTGTCTTGTGCGGGCGCGCGCGGCGCCGCACAAGCGAAAAGGGCAGGCGCGGCGGCGCGCGTGGTCAGGCCGACTGGCGGATCACCAGCTGCGGGGGAAGGACAAGGCTCTCGGTCTCTTCACCCGCAAGCCGCCGCAGCAGCAGTTGGACAAGGCCGCGCGCGCCGGCGGCGATATCCTGCCGGATGGTGGTGAGCGGCGGAACCGTCTGGCGCGCAATCGGCAGATCGTCGAAGCCGACCAGCCGGACCTCCTCCGGCACCGCGATCCCACGTTCCCTCAGGGCCGTCAGACACAGGCTGGCGAGGGTATCGGTCGCCGCGAAGATCCCGTCGATCGCCCCGGAATGGGCGGCGAGGTGGCGCGCGATCTCCTCGCCCGCACGATCGGGCGAGAGGTGGGTCGGCAGGGCGATGAGCGGCACTCCCATGCGCGCTGCCACATCCTGCGCCCCGGCATAGCGCGCGGCGAATTCCATCGGGCCGGTGTCGCCAAGGAATGCGAGACGGGTCGCCCCGGCGGCGACCAGGCGCTCGGCCGCGAGCCGCCCGCCCAGCCGGTTGTTGGTGCCGACCACGCAATGGCGCTGGCCTTCATTGTGGTTGCCCCACACGACCATCGCATTGTAGCCGTCGGCCACATCCTCGATCCGCTCGAACTGGTCGGACTGGCCGATCACGATCACCCCGTCGATCATGCCCGAGCCGATGAAGCGGTCGAGCCAGTCGGCGTCATCGTCGGGCACCACCCGGCGCAGCATCAGGTCATAGCCATGGGCGGTGAGCTCGTCGGCGAGAAACCCGAGCAGTGTCATGAAGAAGGTGTCGGAGATCTGCTGGCGGGTGTCATGGCCGAGCGGGATGACGACCCCGATCACCCCGGTCTTCTGGCGGCGCAACCCGCTCGCCATCTGATTGGGGCGGAAGCCGTGCTCCCGCGCGATCGCCTCGATCTTCTCGCGGGTCTTGGCGTTGACAAGGCTCTTGCCGGCAAGCGCGCGGCTCACGGTGCCGGCCGATACGCCCGCGATCCGGGCCAGATCGGTGATGGTGCGCACCACAGTGCGAGAAGGCCTCGTGTCGCTCATCCCTTGCCTGTTGCCAGCTCCCGTCCGCGCGGCTGCCTGTGCCCCGCGTCAACCAGCAACGTAGCGAGGGCGCCCGCCAGCATCAAGCCGCCGCCCAGCATAAGCACATGGCGCGGATCGCCGCCGAGCAGCGGGCGGTAGATCAGCGGCATGGTAAGCGTCTGGATCAGCATCGGAATGACGATGAACAGGTTGAAGATGCCCATGTAGATGCCGTTCCTCTCCGGCGGGATACAGTCGGCCAGCATGACATAGGTATTGCCCATCATGCCCGCCCAGCCGATGCCGATTCCCAGCATCAGCACGAACAGCGCCATCGGAGTCGTCGCGCCCGGGATCAGCAGCATCGCCGCGCCCGAAGCGGCAAGGCACACCGCATGGGTCGGCCGCGCACCGAAGCGTCTCACCACCGGGATCAGCGCCAGCGCCCCGAGGAAGGCGATGAAATTGTAGAGCGCGCCGGCCTGCTGGGTGGTGAGCGTGGCGGCGCGGAAAGCGGCGCTGGCAGGGTCGGTGGTGCCATAGAGCCCGCGCCCGACGGCGAAAGTGATGTACTGCCAGTAGGCGAACATCGCATACCATTGACACAACATCGCGCCCGCCAGGTGGCGCATCGGCCGCGGCATCTCGCGCAGCGCATCGGCGATCTCGGCCAGCGTGGCACGCACCGTCAGCGGACGGGCGGCGAGATTGGCCTGTTCGGCGGCGTCAAGCGGCAGTTCGCGCACCCGCCATACCGACCACATGATGGTCGAGATCGACAGGATTGCGCCGATCACGAAGGCGATCCGCACGATCACGGGAATGCCGTTGGCATCGAGCACGTCCTTCGCCACGAAGACGGTCAGCAGCGAGGGTGCGAGATAGGACAGCGTCTGGGCAAGGCCGGTGAAGGCGCTCTGGGTCAGGAACCCGGTCGACCGCTGATCGGGGGCGAGCCGGTCGGCAACGTAGGCGCGGTATGGCTCCATCGTGATGTTGTTCCCGGCATCGAGGATCCACAGCAGGCTCGCCGCCATCCACAAGGTGCTGGAATAGGGCATGGCGAACAGCGAAAGGGTGCAGATGACTGCACCGATCAGGAAATAGGGGGTGCGACGGCCGAGCCGGGTATTGGTCCGGTCGCTCATCGCGCCGACGATCGGCTGGATGATGAGGCCCGTCATCGGTCCTGCCAGCCACAGCAGTGGCATGGCCGCCTCGTCCGCTCCGAGAAAGCCGTAGATCGGCCCCATATTGGCCTGCTGCAGGCCGAAACTGAACTGCAGGCCGAAAAAGCCGATATTCATCTCGATGATTCGCAGCAGCGAAAGCCGGGGTTTTTCCGACATGAGGCACCTTTCCAACTATCCTGTCCCGCACGCAGTCTATGCCACGTTGTGGCAGAGAAGTGACATGTTTCCATGTTCATTGCAAACGATTGCAAGATTCCGGTTGCAAACGTTTGCAATGACGCTAGGTCTCGCATCGTCGTCGCCACAGAAGCGCGAAACCGTAAGGAGAGAGATCATGAGATTGCGTCATGCGCTTTGCGCAAGTGCCGCCCTGTCCGGCCTGCTGATCAGCCCCGCTTTCGCGCAGGATAACGTCGCCGAAGACACGGGCGCCGAGAACAACGAGATCATCGTCACCGCCGTCGCCCGCGGGCAGAACCGGATCGAAAGCTCGGTCTCGGTCAGCACCATTGGCGCCGACGCCATCGCCAATCTCGCCGCGCCGTCCTCGGCCGACCTGATCCGCCAGATTCCCGGCATCCGCTCGGAAGCCTCGGGCGGCGAGGGCAATGCCAACATCGCGGTGCGCGGCATTCCCGTCTCGACCGGCGGTGCGCGTTACATCCAGCTGCAGGAGGACGGCCTGCCGATCCTCGAGTTCGGCGACATCATCTTCGGCAATGCCGACAACTTCCTGCGCGCCGACCGCTCGGTCGCCCGTGTTGAGGCGGTGCGCGGCGGTTCGGCCTCGACCTTCGCCTCCAACGCGCCGGGGGCGGTGATCAACTTCATCTCCAAGACCGGGAAGGAAGAGGGCGGCGCGATCCAGGCCAGCGTCGGCCTCGATTTCGAAAGCTACCGGCTCGATTTCGACTACGGCGCGCCGCTGGCCGATGATCTCTATTTCCACGTCGGCGGCTTCTACCGCACCGGCGAAGGCCCGCGCGACATCGGCTACAACGGCTATGACGGCGGCCAGATCAAGGCCAACATCACCAAGGAATTCGACGGCGGTTATATCCGCTTCTCGGCCAAGTATCTCGACGATCGCACGCCGACGATCCTGCCTCAGCCGGTGCGGGTGACGGGCACCGGCGGCAATCCCGACTATCAGGCGATCCCCGGCTTCGATCCGCGCACGGATTCGCTCTACAGCCCGTTCCTCACCCCGGCGGTGACGCTCGACGGCAACAACAACCCGGCCACCTTCGACTTCCGCGACGGTCTTTCGGTCAAGAGCCTCGCCTTCGGGATCGAAAGCGAGATCGACGTGGGCAGCGGCTGGACGCTGACCAACCGCTTCCGCTTCGCCGACAATTCGGGCGGTTTCATGTCGCCCTTCCCGGCCGGAGCAGGTGCGGCGCAGGATATTGCCAATTCGGTCGGCGGAGCGGGATCGAGCATCCTGTTCGCCAGCGGGCCGGACGCGGGCCAGCTCGCCAATCCCGCGAATATCGGCGGCAACGGACTGCTGACCAATGTGGTGGTGTTCAACACCCGCCTCAACAGCCTCGACAACGTCACCAATGATTTCCGCGTCAACAAGGCGTTCGAATTCGGCGGCGGCACGGCCAATCTCACCACCGGTTTCTACTTCTCGCGCCAGACGATCGACACCGACTGGCTGTGGACCAGCCATCTCCAGACGGTGCAGGGCGAGGGGCAGGCGGTGCTGGTCGACGTTCGCAATGCCGGCGGCCAGGTGGTCACCCAGAACGGCACGGTCGGCTTCGGGGCGACCTTCTTCGGCAATTGCTGCCGCCGCAGCTATGATGTCGATTACTCGACCTATGCCCCCTTCGCCTCGCTCTCGCTGGAATTCGACCGGCTGACCATCGACGCCTCGATCCGCTACGATTTCGGCGATGCGAGCGGCACGATCACGGGCTCCGACAGCGGCTTCGGGGTCGGGGTTGGCAGTTTCGACTTCAACCGCAACGGCACGATCAGTCCGGCCGAGGCGCAGACCAGCATCCTGCCGCTCGGCAATGCGCGTCCGGTCAATTACGACTTCGACTATCTCAGCTTCTCGCTCGGGGCGAACTATCTGCTCACCGACGATCTGGGCGTGTTCGCACGCTACAGCCAGGGTGGCCGTCACACCGCCGACCGCAGCCTGTTCTCGCCTGCCGTCAGCACCACCGACGGCAGTCTGCCGGGCGGCGATGCGGGGGTGATCGCGCGGGTCGACCAGCTTGAGGCAGGGTTGAAGTACCAGTCCGGCGGACTCGCGCTCTATGCCACCGGCTTCTATGCCGAAACTTCGGAAACCAATGTCGACATCGCCCCGCTGGTGCTGTTCGACACCACCTTCGAGGCCTTCGGCATCGAACTGGAAGGCAGCTATCGCAGCGGGCCGTTCAGCCTCTCGGCGGGCGCTACCTGGACCGATGCCGAGATCAAGGATGCGCTCAACGCGGCCACCATCGGCAACACCCCGCGCCGTCAGGCGGACCTCGTCTATCAGGCGACCGCGCAGTACGATACCGACAGCTTCACGTTGGGCGCGAACATCGTCGGCACCACCGACAGCTTCACGCAGGACAACAACGATCTGATCCTGCCGGCCTTCGCGCAGGTCAACGCCTTCCTCGCCTACCGCCCGATCGAGCGGATTGAGGTGGGTCTCAACGCCACCAACCTGTTCAACGCCACCGGGTTCACCGAGGCCGAGGAGGGCTCTATCCCGGGCAATGGTCTGGTGCGGGCGCGCTCGATTGCCGGGCGCACGGTGCTTGCTTCGGTGCGGTTCGACTTCTGACGATTGCCGCATGGCATGGGCTGGCCGCCGACTCCCCCCGTCGGCCAGCCCCTCCTTTTCCTGAAGATCACCGGGACACAGTTCTGTCATGACCACCGCCTGGACTGCCGATCACGTGCGCGCCATTGCGCGGCCGGCGACGGCGGCGATTCCGCCGGTCGTCGCGCCCGATCCTTCGGGGCTGGAGCGCGGGCGGCTCTATTGGGATATGTGGCCGCTCCAGGATGCAGCCGGTGCGAGGGCGAGCCTTGCCGGGCGCGAGCTGTGGATGGCGCTGACCGCGCCAGGTCGCGGCGATCCGGCGCTGCGCCATTTCGAAGCGCGGATTCACTGGATCGAGCGGCGGCCCGATGCACGCGGCGAGGGCTGGCGCGATCTCGGGCCGGTGCTGCCCGATTTCGCCGTTCCTTACCAGCGTGAATGGGCAGGTTCGGCGCTCCTTGATGCGGGCACGATCACGCTGTTCTTCACCGCCGCTGGAAGTGCTTTGCGCGCGGGCGGCTACCAGCAGGAATTATGGGCCGCGAGCGCACTCGCCGGGACGGGCAGCCTGCCGACGGGCTGGTCGCAGCCTGCACCGCTGGTGCGCGGCTATGCGCCCCATTACATGCCGGCCGACGCGCATGAGGGCGAGGCCGGCAAGATCAAGGCGTTCCGCGATCCGGCCTGGTTCCGCGATCCGGTCGACGGCAGCGAGTATCTCGCTTTCACCGCTTCGCTCGCTGGTTCCCCGAGCGCCTTCAACGGGGCCTTCGGTCTCGCCCGCAAGGGGCCTGCAGGCTGGGTGCTGCTCCCTCCCTGCATCCATGCCGAGGGTGTCAACAACGAGCTGGAACGCGCCCATCTGGTGTTTCACGCCGGATGCTACTACGCCTTCTGGTCGACCCAGAGCGCGACCTTCGCGCCCGGGCTGGGCGATGCGCCGGGAGGCCTCTACGGAATGGTGGCAGAGACGATGCAGGGACCATGGCGCCCGCTCAACGGCAGCGGGCTGGTGCTTGCCAATCCTGTCGACCGGCCGTTGCAGACCTATAGCTGGTTCGTCGATGCCTCGTTGACGGTTTGCAGCTTCGTCGACCAGCTTCCCGATGGCCGCTTCGGCGGCGTGCCCGCGCCCCTGCTGCGGCTGGAGCTGGACGGTGAGCGGGCGAGCCTCGCGCTGGAGAGCGCCGCCTGATGCCCGGAGAAATGCTGGGCGCGATCGAGGCGGGGGGCACAAAATTCGTGCTGGCGGTTGGCCCGTCGCCTGACATGATCACCGCGCGCATCGAGCTTCCCACGCTTGATCCTGCCGCAACACTGGCAGCGGCGGCGGAATGGTTCGACGCACAGGGGCCGGTCACGCGGCTCGGCATCGGCAGCTTTGGCCCGGTCGACTGTGATCCGGCATCGGTCGGCTGGGGGCGGATCACCAATACGCCCAAGGCGGGCTGGGCCGATTGCGACATCGCCGGCTATTTCATCGACCGGCTCGGCGTGCCGGTGGGCTTCGATACCGACGTCAATGCCGCCGCGCTGGCCGAATATCGCGCTGCCGCCGGGGAGGGGTGCCGCAGCCTTGCCTATCTGACCATCGGCACCGGGATCGGCGGCGGACTGGTGCTGGACGGGCGGCCGGTGCACGGCGTCGCACACCCCGAGATGGGCCACATCCATCCGCGCCGCCATCCGCTCGACCAGGATTTCGCCGGGGTCTGTCCGCATCATAGCGACTGCCTCGAAGGCCTTGCCAGCGGACCGGCGATCCATGCGCGCTGGGGCGCCTCGCTATCGCAGCTGGCCGGCGACCACCCGGCGCACACGATCATCGCCGATTATGTCGCGCAGGCTTGCCACACGCTGTTCGCCTGCCTCGCCGTTGAACGGGTGGTGATCGGTGGCGGGGTGGCAAAAACGAGCGGACTGGTCGAGCGCATCGCCGCGCGATCCGTGGAACTTGGCGCAGGCTATCTCCCCGGCACCACACGCCACCGGGTCGAGGCGCCGCGGCTTGGTAGAGATGCCGGGATCACCGGCGCGCTGATGCTTGCCGCCGCGGCCGCCTAACGCCGCACCGCGCGCTCCGGCCCCAGCAGCAGCGCCGCCACATTGCCGCGGGTGCGCGAGGTCTGCACCAGCAGGTAGAGCGACAGGAACAGCATCCCGCCGAAGAACGCGAGCAAGCCGAGCCCCAGCCCCGCCGCACTGAAGGCGTGCCGCCACGCGACCCAGATCGCCGACAGCGCGAGGAAGCACATGAAGTCGAGGTTGAACTGCCCTGGCCAGCCCATCTGCGCCATGTCGCCGAAGAACACCGGCAGCAGACCGAACCCGTGCTGCGACACCGTCACGGCAGTGTAGAGCGTGATGGCGACAAGGCACAGGCCAAGAAACAGGCGAAACAGCGTCATGCAGGGCGCTCCCCTTTTGTAGCGATTGCTACATAGTGACACAGGGCCGCGTGAACTGCAAGGCTGGGGCATCAACCGCGCATGAGCGTCGACGAACGGCGGGCGGCTCGATCAAGTGCCTGTTTCTGCCGCCGAAGACGACTTTCCAGCAGCATTCAATGCGCTAGTGTGGCAGGGTCAGAACAGGGGATCATCATGCTCGAACTTGCCGGCGTCAGCCACGTCTATCCTAATGGCACCCGCGCGCTCGACGATGTTACGCTTGCGATTCCGCGCGGCATGTTCGGGTTGCTGGGGCCCAACGGGGCGGGCAAATCGACGCTGATGCGGACCATTGCCTGCCTGCAGGCCCCGACCGAGGGCAGCATCCGCTTCGGCGATATCGACGTGCTGGCCCAGCCTGATCGTCTCCGCCGCACGCTGGGCTATCTGCCGCAGGATTTCGGCGTCTACCCGCGCATCTCGGCCTACCAGATGCTCGATCACATGGCGGTGCTCAAGGGCGTCACCAATGCCGGCGAGCGAAAGGCGATGGTCGAGCACCTTCTGAACCAAACCAACCTGTGGAGCGTGCGCGGCAAGGCGATCGCGGGCTTTTCGGGCGGGATGCGCCAGCGCTTCGGCATCGCCCAGGCGCTGATCGGCGAACCCGAGCTGATCATCGTCGACGAACCCACCGCCGGCCTCGATCCGGAAGAGCGCAACCGCTTCCTCAACCTGCTTGCCGGGATCGGCGAGAACGTGGTGGTGATCCTCTCCACCCACATTGTCGACGACGTCGCCGATCTGTGCCCGCGCATGGCGGTGCTCGCTGGCGGCAAGGTGCGGCTCGAAGGCGCGCCGCATGACCTGATCGCCCGCACGCAGGGCCGCGTCTGGCAGCGCACCATCCCCCACACCCAGCTGGCCGAGATGCAGGCCGCGCACGAGGTCATCTCGCACCGCTTCTTTGCCGGCGAGATCGTGGTCCACGTGCTTGCCGACACCCAGCCGGAAGGCTTCGCGCCAGTCTCCGGAGGGCTGGAGGACGTCTATTTCGCCACCCTTGCCGAAACCCGCCGCGTCCCCGCCGCTCAGGCCGCGTAAGAGAGGGCCGGACCGATGCTCACCGCCCGCCTCGCCGCGTTCGAGATCCGCTACCAGCTGAAAAATCCGGTGTTCTGGGTTTCGGCTCTGATCTTCTTCCTGATCGGCTTCGGCACGGCCGCCAGCGACAATGTCAGCTTCGGCACGCCGGGTTCGGTGCACGAGAATTCGCCCTTTGCGGTGACGCTAGTGATGGCGGTGATGACCACCTTCTACCTGTTCGTGATCACCTCCTTCGTCGCAAATGCGGTGGTGCGCGATGACGTGACCGGCTTCGGACCGATGATCCGCGCGACCCCCGTCGGGCGGTCAAGTTTCCTTGCCGGCCGGTTCCTTGGCGGTCTTGTGATCGCGGTGATTGGCTACCTCGCGGTTCCGTTCGGGATTGCGCTGGGTTCGGCGATGCCCTGGGTGGATCCCGAGACGGTCGGGCCTGGCGGGCTTGCGACCTATGCCTGGCCGTTTCTCGTCATCGCCATTCCCAACCTGATCCTGTCCTCGGCGCTGTTGTTCAGTCTGGCGACCGTCACCCGCTCGATGCTGGCGAGCTATATCGGTGTGCTGATACTGGTGATGGGCTATCTCACCGTCAATGTCGTGCTCTCGGCCGACCCATCCTATCAGGACCTTGTGGCGCGCTACGAGCCACTCGGCATCGGTGCGATCGGCGAGATCTCGCGTTACTGGACATCGGCAGAGATGAATTCCAGGCTCATCCCGTTCGAGGGCAACCTGCTGTTCAACCGCCTGTTCGTGCTGGGCCTGTCGGTGCTGTTCCTCGGGCTGGCATGGTCGCGCTTCAGCATGACCGAGCGCGCGCCTTCGCGCTGGCAACAGCGACGTCTGGCCCGCAAGGACGCGCGCGCAGCCAAGGCCGAGAGCGTGCTGCCCCGCGCGCTGACCGCGCCCGTCCGGCGCGCCTTCGGCACCGGCCATGCGTGGCTCAGCTGCTGGACGCGGCTCAAGACCGAGGCGCTGCTCGTGATCAAGAGCCCCGGCCTGATCGTCCTGCTGCTAATCGCGCTCGCCTTCATCGTTCTGAACCTCGTCTTCGCCCAGACAATGTACGGCACGCCGTCCTATCCGCTCACGGCCGAGGTCATCACCGTGGTGATCGGCAACCTGTTCACCTTCAGCCTGATCGTTGCGGTGTTCTACGGCGGCGAGCTGGTGTGGCGCGAACGCGACGTGAAGATCGGCGAGATCATCGATGCCACCCCGGTCCCGGCCTGGGCGATGTTCGTGCCCAAGATCCTCGCGATTTTCGTAGTGCTGTTGGCTATGTCTTTAACCGGCATGGCGGCAGGGATCGTCTACCAGTTGCTCAAGGGCGCGCCCAGCATCGATGCTGGACTCTACCTTTCGGCCTTCGTCCTGCCGCAGTCCATCGATCTCCTGCTGGTGGCGGTGCTGGCGGTGTTCTTCCAGGTGGTGAGTCCCAACAAATATGTCGGCTGGGGCCTGTTCCTGGTGTGGTTCGTGGCGCGCATTTTCATGTCGAACCTCGGCTATACCAACATGCTCTACAACTTCGGAGGCACCCCCGCCGAGCCGCTCAGCGACATGAACGGCACCGGCGGCTTCTGGCTCGGCGGGCTGATCGCGCGCGCCTACTGGGGCTCGTTCGGCGTGCTGCTGCTGTGCCTTGCGCACTGGGCCTGGCCGCGCGGAACCGTGGTTTCCGTGCTCCCGCGAGTAAAGGGCATGGGCAAGCGCATCACCTTGGCTTCGGGCGGGCTGGCGCTGGCATCGGTTGGCGGCATGATCGGAACAGGGGTGGTGATCCACAACAACATCAAGGTGCTCAACACCTACGAAACCGCCGACGAGGCCGAGGCGCGCACCGCTGAGTACGAACGCAAATATCTCAAGTTCGCCGCGCTGCCACGTCCGGTGGTGACCGATGTGGCTTTCGAAGTCGCAATCTATCCCGCCGAGCGCCGGCTGACCGCCAAGGGCCACTACGTGTTGCGCAACGACAGTGGCAAGCCGATCACTGAGCTGCATATCCGGCAGGGTGACGATGGCGTGGAATTCACGCAGCTCGACGTCGCCGGCGCAAAGCTTGCGAGCCACGACAAGCGCCACTTCCACCGCGTCTACCGCTTCGATACCCCGCTGGCACCGGGGGCGACGACGCGGCTCGATTTCACCTCTCAGGTGTGGCGGCGCGGGTTCGCCAACAGCGGGGCGGCGACCGACATCGTCGATAACGGCACCTTCGTGAACAACTCGGTGTTCGCGCCGGTGATCGGGATGGACCGGCGCGGCCTGCTGACTGATCGCACCGCACGGCGGCGGCAGGGCCTGCCGGACGAACTGCGCATGGCCAAGCTGGAAGATACCTCAGCGCAGGTGGACAATTACGTGCGTTCCGACTGGGTCAATTCGCGCATTACCATCAGCACCGCTGCCGATCAGGTCCCGATCGCGCCCGGCAACAAGGTTTCCGACGTGGTCAGGGACGGCCGCCGTATCGCGGTGTTCCAGTCACCTTCGCCGATTCTCAACTTCTTTTCGGTGCAGTCGGCACGCTATGCCGTGGCCGAAGACCGCATCGGCGATGTGGCTCTCAGCGTCTATCATGATCCGCGCCATGCCTGGAACGCTCCGGCGATGCTGAAGGCGATGAAGACCTCGCTGGCCTACTACACCGCCAATTTCGGGCCCTACCAGTTCGGCTATGCGCGGATCATCGAGTTCCCCGGCTACCAGAGCTTCGCGCAGGCCTTTGCGGGCACAATGCCCTATTCGGAAAGCATCGGTTTTGCCGCAGACGTGCGTGATCCCGAGACGATTGATTATGTCTCCTATGTCACCGCCCATGAGGTGGCGCACCAGTACTGGGCGCACCAGCTGATCGGGGCGGACATGCAGGGCTCGACCCTGCTTTCGGAAACCTTGTCGCAATATTCGGCGCTGATGGTGATGAAGCAGCTCTATGGCGAGGACAAGATCCGTCGCTTCCTCAAGTTCGAGCTCGACCAGTATCTCGCAGGTCGCAAGGGCGACGTGCTGGACGAACAGCCGCTCATGCGGGTCGAGAACCAGCAGCACATCCACTACCGCAAGGGCAGCCTGGTGATGTACCTGCTCCAGCACCGGATCGGCGAGGATGCGGTCAACCGAGCGCTGGCGCGGCTGGTTGCGACCCACCGGTTCAAAGGCGCGCCCTATCCGCGCAGCCTCGATCTGATTGCCGAACTGCGCAGGGAAGCGAAGAGCCCCCAGGATCAGGCGCTGATCACCGATCTGTTCGAGAAGATCACGGTCTATGATCTCAAGGCCACACAGGCGGTGACGCGCAAGCTTGCCGATGGCCGCTGGAGCACGCGGATCACGATCGAGGCGGGCAAGTTCCACGCCGACGGCAAGGGCAGGGAGCGCGCCGTGCCGCTCGCCGAGAGCATCGAGGTGGGTTTGTTCACGGACCAGCCTGGGCAGGGTGCCTTTGACAGCGCCGATGTGCTGTCGATGAAGCGCACGCCAATCCGTGCCGGAAGACAGGTGGTGGAAGTGGTCACGGCCAGGAAGCCATTGTTTGCGGGGATCGATCCCTACAACTTCCATATCGACCGGGACTCGGACGATAACGTGGTGCCGGTCGACTAACGGAAGCGCGACGGCTTCAGATCGTACTTCGCAAGCTTGTCGTAGATCGTCTTGCGCGGCGTCTGAAGCATCGCCTGCAAGGCGACGATATCGCCGCGGCACTGGCGCAGCGCGTCCTCCAGCACAGTGCGTTCGAAATCGGCGACGATCTGCTGCAGCGGCCGCTGGCCCGCCAGCGGCGCGGCCGGAGCGCCGATTTCGGACAGGCCGAGCACAAAGGCGCGGGCATAGGTGCTGAGCTCGTGCAGATTGCCGGGCCAGTCATGGCTCTGCACGTGACGCCATTGCACCTCGCCGATCGCCGGTGCTGCCAGATCGAGCGCGCGCGCGTGGCGAGCGACGAACAGGCGGAAAATCTCGGGCAGATCCTCGCGCCTCTGGCTGAGCGGGGGAAAGGCGATCTGAACCGCGCCGAGGCGATGCCACAGCGGATCGCGCGGGTTCGCGCTTTCCTGCGCAATGTCGCTGGTGGAGCGGGCGATGATGATGCGGATATTCAGCCGTCGCGCCCGCGCCGCGCCGATGGGCAGAACCTGCCGCTTTTCCACCAGTGAAGCGAGCCGCGCGGTCAGCACCGGGTCAGCGGCCTCGATTTCGTCTAGGAACAGCGTCCCGCCATTGGCGCGTTCGGCCAGGCCGGTGCGCGACAGGCCCGCGCCCGCGCCACCGGCAGCAGGATCGCGCCCGAACAGCAGCAGCTCGGCGTCCTCGTGGGCGAGGATCCCGGCATCGACCACCTCGAAGGGCCGGCTGCGGCGCACGCTCAGATCGTGGATCGCCTGTGCCGCATGGCTCTTGCCGGTGCCGGGTGGGCCGGTCAGCACCACGTCGATCTCCGAGCGGGCAACGCCCTCGATCACCGAGCGCAAGCGTTGCGCCGCGGGCGAAGTGCCGGGGATCGCGCTGGTGGCGCTGCGTCCGGCCTGTTCGCGCAGGGCGCGGTTCTCCAGCGCCAGCGCGCGGCGCGTGGCAGCAGCGCGCACCGCGCGGATCAGATCGGCCGAGGAGTAGGGCTTGGTGAGAAAGTCCGCCGCGCCGTTCTTCATCGCCTCGACCGCCATCGCGACATCGCCATGCCCGGTGGTCAGGATGACCGGCAGATCGGGATCGATCCCGCGCAGCGCGGCGAAGAAGGCGATCCCGTCCATCCCCGGCATCCGCACATCGCTGACCACCACGCCCGGATAGTCCTCGGTCAGCCAGCCCAGCGCCGCACGCGCATCGGGGAAGGCGACCACTTCGGCCCCTTCGAGCGTGAGCGCCTGCATGGTGGCATCGCGCAGCGGCGGATCATCCTCGACCAGTGCGACCTGAAGGGGCGGGGCGGCGGTGTTCATGCGGCAGGCATTGTCACGGTGAAGCGCGTTCCGCCCGGGGTATCCTCATGCACAAGGTCCCCGCCCAGCTGACGCATGATGTCGCGGGCGATCGCAAGGCCAAGGCCCAGCCCTTCGCGTTTGGAGGTGACGAAAGGTTGAAACAGCGTGTCGCGCAGTTCCGGCGGCACGCCCGGCCCGTTATCGCTGACGCTGAGACCAACCATCCTTCCCTCGAACGCAATCGCCAGCGCGATCTGTCCGCCTTGTTGTCCGCAGGCCTGCACCGCGTTCTGGAGCAGATTGACCAGCACCTGCTCAAGCTGGACATGGCTGGCCCGCACTGTTGCGGCACCGGCCTCGGGGCCGGGCAAGGTCAGGGCAATGCCCTTTTGCCGGATCTGATCGCGCAGCAGCAGCAGCGATCCGTCGATCACCTCGGCGAGGACGACCAACCGTGGTTCTTCGACCGATCGGCGGCTGAATTGCAGCTGCTCTTCAGTGATCTCGCCGATCCGGCCCGCCAGTCCGGCGATGCGCGTGAAGTTCTCAGCCGCTTCGGCGGGCCGATCCGCGGCCAGCAGGCGCTCGCCGTTCTCGGCATAGACCCGCATTGCGGCGAGCGGCTGCCGGATCTCGTGGCCAAGCCCGGCGGTGATCTGGCCGAGCGTCGCAAGGCGGTTGGCCTGTTGCAGCTGTTCGCGCAGCGCCGCGGTCTGGTGCGCGATCTCTGCCGCCGCGCGCGCCTGCCGCTGCCGCCGCCAGACGGAGGCCCCGGCACCGGCCAGCACCAGCAGCGCCACCACCACAACCCCGGCCAGCCGCCCGTTTGCGCGCGCGACCGACAGTCGCGGCGCGGGATCGGCAAGCAGGTGGAGTTCCCAACCGGTCGGCGCGATGGGCTGAATCTTTTCGATCATCCGCACCTGAGAGGCGGCCTTTTCGCCTCCGGGCAATTCGAAAGGCTCTGGCCGAGCCACCCCGAATCGCATCGCATTGCGCGCCGGATCGCGGCTGGCCGCGCGGGCATTGCCGGTTGCGGCCGCGCGGAAGCGCCATGCGGGATTGCTGGCCAGCAGCACGATCCCGTCGGCATCGGTGACGAACACGCCCGCTTCGGCGTCGCGCCACTTGCGCTCGAGACTGTCGAATTCCACCTTGACCGCGACGACCCCTAGCGGAGCGCTGGCGGTCCCGACCCGTTCCGCAAGGTAGAGACCCGGACGGCGGCTGACGGTGCCGAGCGCGAATTCCGTGTGGGTGCCATCGCGCAGCGCCCCCGCGAAGTAGTCGCGGAAGCCGTAGTTCGAACCGATGAAGCTGTCGGGCCGGTCATAGTTGCTCGCTGCCAGCGTGGTTCCGCGCGCATCCATCAGATAGATCGCTGCGGCATCGGTCTGCCGCGCCAGCGCGGCGAGGCGGCGATTGAGAACCTCGCGCTGGCCGCGGTCCCCGCCGAGCAGTGCGGCGACCTCCGGATCGACCGCCAGCACCCGTGGCACCAGGCTGAACTTGTTGAGCTCGCTTTCCAGCCCCGCGGCAAGGATTGCGGCCTGGCTGGTGGCGACCGCGCGGGTCTCGTCGAGCGCACGCACGCGCATCGCGCGGTCGAGGCCGAGCATCGCCAGAGCGCCGATCAACACGACCGCGACCAGCGCGATCCCGGCCAGATACCAGCGCCCCAGCTTGCCCTGCATTGTGCGGCGCTCTCCCTTCGCTCGCGCCCGTGATGTGCGCTTTTCCGCACTCGGTGCAAGAGAATTGTGCGGATTTCCGCACAATCTTGCCGGACATCTGGTCTAAACATTTGAATATATGACAATTACAGATCAATCCGGGCGCGCTTGCCTTGCGCCGTGCATCGGCGCGATTGTGGCTTCGGAGAGTTACAAACCGGGGGAGCCAGCGACCGATGGGTTCGCACGCCGTCACGACACCGGGGGACATTGCCCCGCCGGCGAAAACGCCGCTGTACCGCCTGCTCTACGTGCAGGTGCTGGTGGCGATCGCCCTCGGCGCTGCGGTCGGCCATTTCGCGCCCGAATTCGGTGCGGCGCTCAAGCCGCTGGGCGATGCCTTCATCAAGCTGGTCAAGATGATCATTGCGCCGGTGATCTTCGTCACCGTGGCAACCGGCATTGCCGGCATGCGCGACCTGAAGGCCGTTGGCAGTGTGGCGGGCAAGGCCTTCGCCTATTTTCTCACCTTCTCGACCCTCGCACTGGTGATCGGCCTCGTCGTCGCCAATGTCGTGCGCCCGGGCGAAGGGCTTAGCATCGACCCTGCCACGCTCGATACCGCCGCGGTTGCCGACTATGCCGACAAGGCGGAGGAAACCACCATCACCGGCTTCCTGCTCGGGATCATTCCCGACACGCTGTTCAGTTCGGTCACCGACGGGCAGATCCTGCAGGTGCTGCTGGTGGCGATCCTGGCCGGCGTGGCCATTGCCGCCACCCGCCCTGCGAGCGATCTTGTCACCGATGTGCTCGCCTCGTTCGGGCAGGTGGTGTTCAAGCTCGTCCACATGCTGATGAAGCTCGCGCCCATCGGGGCCTTCGGGGCCATGGCCTTCACCATCGGCGAATTCGGGATCGGCAGCCTTGCCAACCTCGCGGCGCTCGTCGCGACCTTCTATCTCACTTCGCTGCTGTTCGTGCTGGTGGTGCTGGGGTTGGTAGGGTGGTTCAACGGTTTTTCGATTTTCGCGCTGATCCGTTATCTGCGCGAGGAACTGCTGCTGGTGCTCGGTACGTCCTCCTCCGAGGCCGCGCTGCCGAGCCTGATGGAGAAGATGGAACAGGCCGGGTGCCGCAAGGCGGTTGTCGGCCTGGTGGTGCCTACGGGGTATTCCTTCAATCTCGACGGCACCAACATCTACATGACGCTGGCCGCGCTGTTCATTGCGCAGGCTGTGGGCGTCGAGTTGTCGATTGCGGAGCAGCTGACGCTGGTGCTGGTGGCGATGATCAGTTCCAAGGGTGCAGCGGGCGTGACGGGTTCGGGCTTCGTGATTCTTGCCGCCACGCTTTCGGTGGTGCCTGGCGTGCCGGTCGCGGGCATGGCGCTGATTCTCGGGATCGACCGGTTCATGAGCGAATGCCGCGCGCTTACCAATTTCATCGGCAATGCGGTGGCCACGATCGTGGTGGCGCGCTGGGAGGGGGCGCTTGACCGCGACCGGCTGAGCGCTGCGCTCGCGGGCATGCCGCTGCCGCTGGAGCCCGAGGACATCGAGCGCCACGAGCGCAGCGGGCCGGTGAGCGAGGAACTCGCCCGGGTGCTGGAGAAGACGCCGTGATCGCCCGCGCGCTTGCCGCTTTCACTGCATTGCTGGCGCTGATCGTGCCGACGCTGCCGCTCGCTGCTGAAACGTCGCCGGCGCGTGAGGAAATCCTGCTGTGGCCGGGCTCGATGCCGGGCAACGGCAAGGTCGAGGGGCCGGAAAGGACCGGCACCGAAGGTGCGGGCCTGGGCGCGGTGTCGAATGTCTCGATGCCGCGGATGCGCGTCTATCGTCCGACCACGCCCAATGGCGCCGCCGTGCTGGTGGCGGGCGGGGGCGGCTATTTCCGGATCCAGCTCAAGAAGGAAAGCACGCCTGCGGCCGAGTGGTTGCGGGCCCGCGGCTTCACCGTGTTCGAGCTGCTCTACCGGCTGCCCAATGACGGCTGGGATTCGACCGCGCCGTTCATGGATGCACAGCGGGCAATGAAGATCATCCGCACCCGCGCGGGCGAGTTCGGCGTGGACCCGCAGCGGATCGGGATCATGGGCTTTTCCGCTGGCGGGCATCTGGCGGGCTTCACCGCGTATCAGCCTGCCCGCGCGCTCTATGCCGGCAGCGACCGATACGAGGCCGTCTCTGCACGCCCCGACTTCGTTGTGCTGCTGTTCCCGGTTGTCACGCTGCGTAAGCCCTACGACACCACCCGAACCCGCCGCGAGATCGTTGGCGAAAAGGCTGACGAGACGGCCGAGACGGCTTGGTCGCTCGATACCTATGCTGGTAAGGATGCGCCGCCGACCATCATCTTTGCCTCGGCCGATGATCCGACCACGCCGCCGGGGCACGGCATCCTGCTGTTCCAGACCCTCGTCTCTGCCGGGGCGAGCGCGGAGCTCCACCTGTTCCGCGACGGCGGGCATGGCTGGGGTCTGGGCCAGCCGGAGCAGGTCATCAGCCAATGGCCGCAATTGTTCGAACACTGGGCGCGTTCGTTGCAGATTATTGAAAAACAGGGAGAATGAGTATGTCGACAAGGATTCTGGGCAGGTTTGCCCTGATGTGCGGCGCGAGCCTCATCGCCGCCACCGCCGTTCATGCACAGGAGGTGGCTGCACCGTCGCCCGCGCCCGAGGATGATCCGGCGCGAGAAATCATCGTCACCGGGACCCAGATTCAGGGTGCCAAGATCAATGACGTGCTGCCTGTGACCGTGGTCGACGAGATCGACATCCAGAACGTCGCGGCGACTTCGGGCGACGAACTGTTCCGCGCGATCCCGCAGGCGGGCGGGGTGGCGTTCAACGAGCAGAACGACGTCACCTCCAACAACGCGCGCGGCGATGCCGCCTCGATCAACCTGCGCGATCTTGGGACCGGCAACACGCTGCTGCTGATCAACGGGCGCCGCATGGTGCTCAACCCCGGCTTCCAGACCGAGCTGCTGGTGCCGGTCGTCAGCCCCGACACCAACGAGATTGCTCCCGGCAGCGTGCGGCGCCTCGAAGTGCTGCGCGACGGCGCTTCGGCGATCTATGGTGCTGACGCGGTGGCGGGCGTGGTCAACACTGTGCTGCGCGGCAACCGCACGGGTGGCTTCCTCGAAGGAGAACTGCGCCTGTCGGACGGCACCAGCGCCTATGCCACGCAGATCAACGGCGGGTTCGGCTTCGACTTCGCCGACGGACGCGCCAACCTGACCGTCTATGGCAACTATTTCCACGAGAACGAGACGCCGGCTTCGGCGCGGCGCTACTCCGCCGATGACGACCGGCGTCCGCTGGTGGTCGGCACACCGTTCGAGGGCAATGCCTCGTTCAACAACCGCAACACCTTTGGCCCTTTCGGCCAGTTCGACATCCAGGCCCCATCGAACCGCACGCCGATCGGGGATGACGACTTTTACCTCCAGCCTTCGACCTTCCCCGGCTGCCGCCTCAATTTCGGCAACGGCATCTGCGCCCGCAACGGCACGACCCCTGCCGTCGATGTGCGCTACAACCGCGCCTTCGGCACCACGCTGATCAGCGAGAAGACCCGCTACAACGCCGCCTTGCTGTTCAACTACGACTTCAGCGACAATGTCGAAGGCTATTTCGAAGGCACCTACTACCGCTCGGAGAGCAGCCGCAACATCACCCCGGCGGCGATTCTCAGCGCCGTGCCGGTAGGCATCTCGCGCAATGCCTACTGGAACCCCTTCGGCCCGGTGACCTTCCCCGACGGCACGCCCAACCCCAACCGTCTCCCGGGAACGACGATCCCCACCGGCGGTGCGGACATCATCATGGAGCGTTACCGCTTCGTCGATGCCGGCAACCGCACGGTCGATGTCGACAAGGATTCCTACCGCCTCGTCGCCGGCCTGCGCGGCAATTTCGGCAATTGGGATTTCGACACCGGCTTCGTCTATTCCGAGGCCAAGACCACTGACCTCGAAGGCAACCGCGTTTCGCTGACGCTGTTGCAGCAGGCCATGAACCGCTCGACGCCGGACGCCTACAACCCCTTCAACGGCGGCTGTCTTGACGATCCCAACAACGGCGATTGCACGCCCAACCCGCAGAGCTCGATCGATCCTTTCATTATCGACGTGTTCCGCAAGGGTAAGACCACCCTCGCTCTGGCTGATTTCAAGGTCAGCAACTCGGAGCTGTTCAGCCTGCCCGGCGGCGATGTCGGCATCGCGGCAGGGGTCGAGTGGCGGCGGGAGACCTTCATCGATGATCGCGATCCGCGCATCGATGGCACCATCACCTGGACCGACAGCGTCACCGGCGTGTTCGACGGCAGCGATGTCGTGGGCACCAGCGCCTCGCCCGATACGAGCGGGGCGCGCGAGGTTTATTCTGCCTTCGTTGAAACCTTCGTCCCGCTGGTGAGCGAGGACATGGACATTCCGCTGATCAGCGCGCTCAATCTCCAGCTGGCAGGCCGGATGGAGCACTTCAAGGACATCGATGAAACCGCCATCGTCCCGCGTGCGGCGGCATCGTGGACCGTGGTCCCCGGCCTGATGTTCCGGGGCGCATGGTCGCAGGGCTTCCGGGCGCCCAACCTCGTTCAGGTCAATGACGAAGGCACCACCCGCTCCAACACCCGGGACGACTTCGTGATCTGTCAGGCGCAGGTCGAAAGGGGCCTGCTTTCCGACCTCGGCGCGTGCCCCGGTGAAGGCGTGATCAGCTTCCGTTCCGGCACCGACCAGCTGCGGCCCGAGGACAGCGAGAGCATCAACCTCGGCGTCGTGCTTGAGCCGAAATTTATCCCGGGCCTCACGCTCACGGCGGATTACTGGCGCGTCAAGCAGAGCGGGCTGGTCGGCACCTTCGGTGATGACAACGCGATCGCGCTCGATCTGCTGCTGCGTTCCATGGGCAGCAGCAACCCCAACGTGATCCGTGCCGCCCCGACCCAGGAACAGATCGACCTGTTCGCCGGAACCAGCCTTGCCCCGGCGGGCGAGATCATCCGGGTGCTCGATCCCTATCTCAATCTCGACAGCCGCGTGTCGAAGGGCTGGGACTTCGGTCTGCTCTACAACGTCCCTGATTTCGGTCTCGGCGATTTCCGCCTGCGTTTCAACGCGGCGCGGCTGGAAGGGTTTGTCCAGTCGGCCGGGACGGACGGACAGATCCTGCTCGATGCGGTCGCCAATGGTGACTTGCCGCCTGAGGTGAGGATCGAAGGGCTGGGCGAACTGCTCGAGCTTGACGGTCGGCCCAAGTGGCGCTTCAGCGGCTCGGTCAACTGGGGCAAAGGCCCGATCGATATCTCCGTCTTCGCCAACTATGTCGGCAAGGTGTGGAACACCAGCGTGAGCCGCGATGTCCCGATCGTGTCGGATGATCCTAACGCGAACTTCTACCGTGTGAACGACATGCTGACGATCAACACCGCCTTCACCTTCACCATCGATTCCGATGGTCCGCTGGATGGCACGCGGCTGCGGGTCGGCGTGAACAACCTGTTCGACCGGGATCCGCCGCTGGCCGACGAGACCTATGGTTTCCTGAGCCAGCTGCATTCGCCGCGCGGGCGGGTTGTCCGCTTCGAAATTCGCAAGAATTTCTGATAGACCCCCGCCCATGGGCATCGACTTACGATACGCATGGGCGGGTCTGGCTCTGCTGGCGGGGGCGTGCGTGCAAGCGCCGCCTCCCGCCGGAACCGCGTCGCCAGTATGGGCCGGAACGGTGTGCCGCACGGCGACGGCGAGCCTCCATTTCGATTTCGACGGCGCCTCGGCCTCGACCTGCGCGATCACCGGAGAGCGTGATTTCACGCTGCTGGTAACGCCCGAGCACGCCCCGCCGATCAATCCCAGCCCCTGGTATGCCTTCCGCTATCAGGCCGAGGGCGATGCGCCGGTCACGGTCACGCTGCGCTATCTTGCGGGCGCGCACCGTTACGCGCCCAAGTGGCGCAACGGCGACGAGACCCGCGAGCTGACGGCTGAAGTCAGCGAGGATGGCGCAAAGGCGGTGATCGCCCTGCCGCCGGGGCGCGGTGTCGTCTCGGCGCAGGAAGTGATCGCGCCGGACGACGCCCTGGCCGATCTCAACCGCTGGAGCGCGGCGAGCGGAGCGCCGCACTTCACCCTCGGCTATTCGCATGACGGGCGGGGGATCGGGGCGATCAGGCTGGGCCGTGCCAATGCGCCGCGCCTTATCGTGCTGCTCGGCCGCCAGCATCCGCCGGAGGTGACCGGCGCAATCGCAATGCGCGCCTTCGTCGATGCGCTGGCGGCGCGCGCGGACCGGCTTGGCGATGTGCAGGTGCTGGTGGTGCCGATGCTCAATCCCGATGGGGTGGCGCGCGGCCACTGGCGCGCCAATCGCGGCGCGGTCGATTTGAACCGTGACTGGGGCACCTTCGCCCAGCCCGAAACGCGCGCCGTCAAGGCGTGGCTGGAGCGCTTGCCTCAGGGTGTACGACCGGTGCTGATGCTGGACTTCCATTCCACCCGCACCAACCTGTTCTACGTGCAGGGCAAGGATGAGGCGAGTGCAGCGCAGCAGCGCTTCCTCGCCCTGTGGCTCGAAGGGCGCGAGAATGCGCTGGAAGGCTATCCCTTCACGATCGAGCCGCGCAACGCCAATCCCGGCAGCGGCACGGCCAAGAACTGGTTCCACGCGACCTATGCGGTGCCGTCATACACCTACGAGGTGGGCGATGAAGCGGATCCTGCGGCGACGATTGCAGCGGCCCGGGCGCTGGCTGACAGCCTGATCCCGGCGCTGGACGCCGCGCGGGACTAGCCGCTCAGCACAGCGCCCGCTCGCGCGCGATCATCGCCGCTTGCGTGCGGTTCTTCGCGTCGAGCTTGCGGCAGATGGTCTTGACGTGGAGCTTGATGGTCGGTTCGCGCAGGTTCAATTCGCGCGCGATTTCCTTGTTGGCATGGCCCGCACACAGCCCCGCCAGTACCTCCAGCTCGCGCGGGGACAGGCCCGAGGGCGCTGCCTCAAGAGCGCGCGAGGGACGGTGCAGATCAAGCGGCATATAGACCTCGCCCGCCGCCATGAAGCGGATCGCATTGACTAGCGAGCGGGCCGGCAGAGTCTTGGGCAGATAGCCTGCCGCGCCCGCCGCCAGTACCTTTTCGGCCACGCCCGGCGGCGCAAGCCCGGACATCAGCGCTACCGGACGACCCGCGCTTGCGGCGATGGCCTGTTCCAGTCCGCGATAGCCGTCCATCCCCGGCATCCCGTAATCGAGCACCACCAGATCGAATGGCATTGCCTCGGTTCCGGCAGTGGCGATCCGATCAAGGGCCTGCGGCAGATCGGCCACGGTCTCGACCTCGAAGCCGGTTTCAGCTTCGAGATAGGATCGCAGCACGTCGCGCAGCAATTCATGATCGTCGGCTATCAGGACACGCATGATGGGCACCTTGCACGAGCCGATTCGATGGCGGCGGCGGCAGCAGCCGCAAGCTGGGCGGTGGTGGCCGGCTTGCCCAGAACCCCGTCAAACAGCCCGATCTGGTTCTGGTGCAACTGGTGCACACGCGGCAGGGCGGTGAGCAGCAGGATCGGCAGATCGTCGCGGGCCTCGCGCAGCCTGCGTGCAAGCTGTGCGCCGTTCATGCCGGGCATGTCGTAATCGGTGATCACAAGATCCCACGAGCCGGGATCGTCGCCGAGCACCGCGATCGCATCCTGCGGATCGATGCAGGGGCCGACCTCGGCCCCGACTTCCTCCAGCATCGCCACCAGCGTATCCGCGACAGTCGGGTTGTCGTCGATCACCAGCACGGTCTTGCCGGCCAGCACATTGCCCGCACCCAGCAGACTGCGGGGCGCGCCGAGGGTGTCCTCGCCGCCCGGTTCAAGCGGCCACCAGACTTCGAAAATCGTGCCGCAATCAGGCCAGCTCTGAATCGCCAGCGCCCCGTTGTTGCTGGCGATGATCCCGGCCACAACGGCCAGGCCCAGCCCTGTCCCGGCCTCGCCCTTGTGGGTGAAGAACGGCTCGAACACTCGCCCGAGATCTTCGGGGGCGATGCCGCAGCCGGTGTCGCTGACGCGGATCACTGCCGCCGGCACCTGCGGTATGCTCCCCACCACCAGCGTCCCTTCGCACTGGTATTCGCGGTTGGCGATCACTTCGAGCCTGATGCGCCCGATCTGGCCCGGTGCCAGCGCGTCGCGGGCATTGAGCGCGAGATTCAGCACCACCTGATTGAGTTCGGTATCGTCAGTCTGCGCCATCAGCGGTGCCGGGGGCAGTTCCAGTTCGATCCGGTGAAGCGGATCGGTGAGGCTGGGAACGACCAGATCGCGCACGTCCCACAGGGTCCGGCGCAGATCGACCAGCTTGGGATGCGGAACCCGGCGGCCGAGTGTCAGCAGCTTTTCGGTCAGTCCCGCCGCAGTCGAGGCCGCCGACTGGATGCGCAGCGCGTGGTGGCGCACACGCTCGTCCTCGATGTTGCGCAGCAGTTCCGCCGTGCCGGAGATCGCGGCGATGAGATTGTTGAAGTCATGCGCGATCCCGCTCGCCAGCTGGCCCACGACCTCCTGCCGCTGGGCCAGCATCAGCTGTTCGCGCAGCCGTGCCTTCTCGCGCTCCATCACCCGCCGGTCGCCGACGTCGCGGGTAATGCAGACGATCCCGCCTTCGGGCGACAGCGAGAGCGACACTTCCTGCTCGATCGGGGTGCCGTCGCGCTTGCGGCCCTGGGTCTCGCCGCGCCATTGCCCGTGGCGGAACAGGATCGGCATGGCATCGTCACGGATGCGGTCGGCTTCGAGTGGATCGTAAAGCGCGCTCCACGGCCGGCCAAGCAGCGCGTCGGGGTCCGGATAGCCGAACATCAGTGCGTGGGCGCGGTTCATGAAGATGAAGCACCCGTCGGCGTCGGTGATGGCAATGCCGTCGTCCGAGGCCTCGATCGCGGCGACCTGCCGGGCAAGCCGGGCTTCAGTGGCGATGCGTTCGGCCTCGGCCTGTTTGCGGGCGGAGATGTCGCGGATGATCGCGGCAAAGCCTGCCGGAGCATCCGCCTCCGCGCCTTCGCCGGGCCACATGGCGAGCGAGAGTTCGACCGGAATCTCGTGTCCGGCCTTGGAAGTGGCGGGCACCTCGACCGTCTGGCCCACCAGCTTCGTCGGTGCGCGCGCCCGTAGCCGGGCAACCCCGGCGTGGTGCCCGGCGCGGTGGCGATCGGGGATGATCATGTCGAGTGGCTGACCGATCGCGTCCTCGGCGCTCCAGCCGAACATTGCCTCGGCCGCACGGTTCCACAGGATGATGCGGCTGTGCGCGTCCGAACAGACAAAGGCATCGGTGGTGGTCTGGGCGATCAGCTGCGAGATGCGCTGTTCCTGGCGGATGCGGCGGCTTTCGAGCAGCGCCACCACCTGGCTGGCCATCAGGGACAGGATATCCGCCTCGCGGGTGCTGAAGCCGTCACGCGGAGCGGGATCGATGACGCACAGCGTGCCGATGCGATGGCCGTTCGCCAGCACCAGCGGCGCGCCTGCGTAGAAGCGGATGTGTGGCGCCCCGGTGACCAGCGGATTGGCTGCAAAGCGCGGGTCGGCCATGGCATCGGCCACCACCATGATCGCGTCGCTCGCAATCGTATGGCCGCAAAAGCTGTGCCTGCGGCAGGTCTCGGTCGCCTCCAGTCCGTGCCGCGACTTGAACCACTGGCGATCGACATCGACGAGGCTGACCAGAGCGATCGCTGCATCGAAGCGGTCAGCCGCAAGCCGGGTGATGACGTCGAGTTCGCGGTCGGCAGCCGTGTCGAGCACGCCAAGTTCATGTAGCGCGGCAAGCCGGGCAGGCTCGTCCGGCAGAACCGGCGGCAGGGAGGGATCGGGCGAGGGCATGACGATGGAGTCCGGGGTGCTGTTCCTCTGGGGTTTATGGCCGCGTCCTGTTTCATGCGCAGGCTCTGCGCACAATCCGGCCTTATGGCGATGAAACCCTATCCTTTCGTATACATAACCCCCTGCCCTAGGTGATTTACCTATGTCCCGGTTCGAGCCTGCCTAACCTTCGGGCAGCCGGGGCCAGCCATCCGCGCCGCCCGATATCCCCCCGCGCCAATGACAGGCCGCAGCGCGGCAGGCATCTGGAGTTCAGCCACGGGATGACCGTTGCTGGACCCAAACTGACCAGAAGGACCAATGAAATGAACAAGATGTTTGCAGTTGCCACCGTTCTCGCCTCGCTCGCTGCCGCGACCTCGGCGAATGCCCAGTCGGCCGATGCCGGCGCCGGTGCGAAGATCATCGCCCCGCTCGAAATCAGCAACGTGACCGATCTCTACTTCGGCACCATCGCGCCCTCGACCAGCGTTGCCGACACCGTCACCGTGCTGGCCGACGGCAGCCGCCAGTGCGGCCCGGCGCTGACCTGTCTGACCGCCGACCACACCGCTGCTGCCTTCGCGGTGACCGGTGAAGCCGATGCGTTCTACACCATCTCGCTCCCCAAGGAGATCAAGATCGTCAACGAGAACGGCACGGCGATGCGCGTGGCCGACTTCAACGGCTCGAAGACCGGCGGCCAGCTGCTGAGCGGCGAAGACAGCTTCACCGTCGGCGGCACGCTCGACGTCGGCGTCCGTCAGGAAGCCGGCAAGTACACCGGCAGCTTCACCGTCGCGGTGGAATACCAGTAAGCCAGTCCCTGGCAGGGGGAAGGGAGCCGCGCATTCCCCCGCGCGGCCCCCGACCCCCGCGCCGGATCACAAGACCAACCCCTGCCATTGTAAGGTCTTACCCCATGTCCCGTTTTCCCCTCGTCGCCGCGCTGCTCGCAGCGATAGCCTCGCCTATGCCGGCGGCTGCCGAACTGCTGGTTGCCCCGACGCGCGTGGTGCTCAGTCCTGACGCGCGCTCGTCCGAACTGGTGCTCGTTAACAAGAGCACCGAAACCGCGGCCTTCCGCATTGCCATCGAGAACCGCCGGATGCGCGAGGATGGCAGCCTTGAAGATGCCGCCGAGCCGCAGCCGGGGGAGGCCTTCGCCGACGACAAGCTGCGCTATTCCCCCCGTCAGCTGGTGCTCGAACCCGGCGCGCGCCAGGTGGTGCGGATCATGGCGAGCGCACCGGGCGCACTTGCGCCGGGTGAATACCGGTCGCACCTGCGACTCATGTCCGCCCCCGTCAGCGCCGGCAGCACGCAAGTTGCGGGCGAGGCCAACGCCGACAACAGCCTCTCGATCGAGCTGGTCGCGATCCGTTCGATCACCATTCCGGTGATCCTGCGCGTCGGCGCGCTCGATGCGAGCGTGACGATGGACAAGGCCGCGATGGCCGCCGACGCCCCCGATCAGCTGGTGGTGCGCTTGACCCGTGCGGGCACGCGTTCGACCTATGGCGATGTCAGCCTGACGGTCGAAGGCGAGAAGCAGCCGGCCTGGCTGGTGCGCGGGGTAGCGATCTACACGCCCAACACGTCGCGCGACGTGGTGATGCCGCTGCCGCCCGAAGTGCGCGAGGCACTGGCCGGAAAGCGGGTGCGGATCGACTATGTCTCGACTGATGCCGCTGTCCCGGCCGAAGCAGGCAAGCGCCTCGCCAGCCTCACCACGGCGCTTTGAGCTTATGACCCGCCTCGGAACGCACCCATGTCCCGCCGCCCCTTCCGGCCGCTGCGCAGGCTGGCCCTGGTGCTGCTGTGCGCAGCCGGACTGGCAGGAGCATTCCCTGCCCCGGTTCGGGCGCAGGATGCCGGCGATCCCGACGGGCTATTCGACCGGCTATTCGGCACCGACCCCGCCGCCGAGCGCGCCGGTCAGGCCGCTGACGGGCTCGCCCTTCCGGCCCTGTTCGCCGAAGGCAGGCTGATCGCGGACACGCTGCCGCTGCACGATCTCGGCCCCGGCGCGGGCGCTTGCGTAGCGATCGCGCCGTTGCTCGATGCGCTGGAACTGGCATGGGAACAGTCGGAGGCGGGGGCGGTTATCGCGCTGACCTTGCCCGAGCCGCGCCGCGCGGTGATCATTCCGTCCGCCGCGTTGCTGCACAGCCCCTCGGGCGATTGCCTGTCGCTCGCCGACTTGCCCGGCCACCTGCCGCTCGCCTTGACGCATGATGCCGTCAGTCAGCGCCTGCTCCTTGAAGCGACCGCCGCGCTTCCGGTGCTGATGCGCCTTGCGCGCGAGGAGCGGCAGGCCCGCCTGCGGCCGGAGACCCTGCGTCCCGCCTATCCGCTGCTGGAACGTCCGCGCGGCCTTGCCCGGCTGTGGAGCGCCGATCTCGCCGCCGGAATGCTCGATGCGCCGCAGGGCCGCCAGCTTACCGGCAGCCTGCTGGCGAGCGGCGAGCTGTTGGGGATGGCGGGGCGGCTCAGCCTCGCGCTGTCGGGCGAGGGGCGGCTGGTGCCCGGCTTTGCCCTGACCGACGCGCGCGACACGCCCGATCTGCTCGGCCCGCTCGGTGCGCGCAGTCTTGCGCTCGGCGATGTTGCCGCCCCCGGCCAGCCGCTGATCGCCGACAGTCTGTCGGGCCGCGGCCTCGTGGTCTCCTCGCGCGCGCCGTGGCGGGCCGATCTGGTCGACGAGATCACGCTCTCCGGCCCGCTGCCCGCCGGGTGGGAGGCCGAGCTGTGGCACGAGGAGCGCCTCGTCGCCGTTGCCCGCGAAGCCGATGCGGCGGGCAACTGGCAGTTCGGCAACATCCCCGTCCGGCTCGGCGAGAACCGCTGGGTGGTGCGGCTCTACGGCCCCAACGGCGAGACCGAAGAGCAGGTGTTCCGCCGCCTTGTCGGCACTGCGATGAACGCCGAGAACGAGGTGGATTACACCTTCGGGCTCGTCGATGGCGGAAGGCTGTTGATCGGCGAGACGCTGGCGGGAGAACCGGCCGGTCCGGCAGCCTTCGCGACGGTCGGCTGGGGGGTGACCCCGCAGCTGACCGCGCGCGCCGATCTGCGCGCCGGGTTTGGCGATGTCCCCGCGCTCGGGCTCGGCCTCAGCGGGGCGCATAGCGGGATGCTGTGGACAGTGAGCGGCGCGCGTGACCGGCTGGGCAGTCTGGGCGGGGCGCTGCGTGTCGCCCGCCGCATCGGGGCGCAGGACGTCACCTTCGATCTCGCCCGCCATGGCCGCGACGACGGGCCGGGCCTGCCACCGCTGGTGCGCGAATTCCGGCAGGTTGCGAGCCTGGCCGGGCAGGGACGGATCGGGCTCGGGCGGCTGAGCCTGCCGTGGCAGGCGCGGGTCCAGAGCGGCACCCTGCGGCGCGGCGATGCGCGCCATGCGGCCGCCGCGCGGGTGGTGGTGCCGATGACCGACTGGCAGGCCAGCCTCGCGCTCGGCGGTGTGCGCGAGGGCAGCGCAGCATGGCAGGGCACTGCCGCGCTCGGCGTAACGGCGCGCCGCGGCAGCTGGCGGCTGCGCAGCGGCATCACCGCTGCCGACCGCGACGGCTGGAAGATCGAGGGCGCGAGCATCAGTGCCGCGCGCAATCTCGGGCAGGGCGCGATTGCGCTCGATCTCGACTGGCAGGCCGACAGCGGACGGTTGGGCGGCGGTCTGAGCTTCAGCCAGCAGCTCGGCGCGCTTGGCCTCAGCGCCGGGATCGGGCGCGAGGAGCAGGGCTGGCGCTTCGGTATCGGGCTCACCATGGGCCTGTGGCGCGGGCCGCAGCGCTGGCGCACCGCGCCTGCCGGCATCGCCCGTTCGGGCGCAATCATGGCCGAAATGTTCGTCGACGAGGATGGCGACGGCGCGCGCGGCGCAGGCGAGGCCGCGGTCGAGGGCGCTCGCCTGATCGTAGGGGCCGCTCTTCGGCGCGAGGCGACCGATGCGCAAGGGACAGTGCTGATCCGCGGGATCGCACCTGGGCCCGATGTCGATGTCGAGACGCAGCTTTCCTCGCTCGACGATTTCACCCTGCGCCCCGCGCGCGCGGGCGACCGGCTGGCGCTGCGTCCGGGCGAAGTGCGCCATGTGCCTGTGCCACTGTGCCCGACGAGGAGCATCGAGGTGCAAGTGCTGCTCGTTGCCGGGGATCGCCGGACCCCGCGTTCCGGCGTGCCGGTTATCCTGCGCGATGCAACAGGCCGCGAGGTTGCCCGCGCGCTCACCGACTTCGATGGCTACGTGCTGTTTGACGCACTCGCCTATGGCAGTTTCGTGGCTGAGGCCGGCGGGCAGACGCTGCCCGGGTTGGCGATTTCCCGCGCCGTCCCGGATACGCATGGACAGTTGCTGCTGCCTGCAAAGGGGACCTGAACGCGGCGTCGGAGCACGCAAATTCAAATCTACAAAATAGAATGGTTTTGAAGATATATTGAATTTTTCAGAGAAAGGACGCTCGTCTAGAGACCCCGGACCAACCGAAAACACGGGATCTCCAGCATGGACAGAGCCAATCAGGTATCCGAACCGGCCCCGATGTCGCGCGACCTTCCGCTTGCGCCCGAAGCACCGGCCGCCCGTCGCGGTCTGCGGCTGGTGAGCGGCGGGTTGCGGCTGGCCGAGCCTGTCGTCGCACCCGATCCGGCGTGGCAGGGCGCCTTTGGCGATCTGCTCGACTGGCTGGGTATCGCGGTCCATCCGGCCGCGGCACAGCGGCCTACGGCGTTTCGCAAGATGGCCGACTGGGCGCGTTACGCTGCCGGTGCCGGTGCCGGCGCGGGCGGGGCGGTGCAGTTCATGCCGTGGCACGTGATCTCGCCGGTCGCGCTGCAGCAAGGTGGCACTGCCGATCTTCCTAGCGCCGAGTGGATCGCGAGCTATCTGTTCGATCATACCGTCGGTGCCGGAAGGGCCCGCACCGCTCCGCTCGATCTGATGCTGGTCTCGCCGCACCCGGCGGCCTGCATTGCCGACGAGGCCGGAGCGCTGCCCCTGCCGCCCCCGGCGATCACCGAAGCGATGATCCGCGCCGTGCGGGCCGAGGGACGCAGCCGCGTCGCGATTATCGTCCCGGCTGCCCTGCGCAACGGTTTTGCCCGCCAGCTGCTGCTGTCCGACCGTGCGCTTACCCGCGAGGGTATGGAGCTGGAAATCATCGCCATCGAACAGGCGCTCGGCAATCTCACGCTGGCCCGGCCCAAGTGGGATGCGCTGATCGTCATGCCCGAGCTCCGCAGCATCGTCTTTGCCTTGCTGACTGAGGCGACCGGCATCCGCGCGGCCTGGCCGATGCTGTGGCACGGCGCGCGCGGGTCCATGCTGGTGACGTCGGAAGCCCTCTCGGAGGCCGGGGCGCGCCTGCCGCTCGATGCGGCGGTGCTGATCCAGTCGCTGGCCGTCACGCTGCATCACACCGGCATGACCGCCGCCGCCCGGCGCCTGCACGAAGCCTGTGTGCGGCTGCGCGACAACGGCGTCGTCACGCCGTCGCGCGGATCGCCTGCCCCCTATGCAAACACCCGCAGCGACAGCGAATTCATCAGCCTGATCTGCGCCGGGATGGGCATCGGGAGCCGACCCGTGCCGCAGTGGCGCGCGATCGGCGAAAGCCCCGCCGGGGGAACCTCTGGCGATCCCGTGCGTCTTAGTCTCATCGTCTCGAACCCCTCCCTCCACCGTTCGTGAAAGGTCGCCTGCCATGCCAAGCCGCAAGATAGTCGCTAACGAGCTGGCCAATGTGCTGCGCCAGATTTCTCATCCGGACCGCATCCGCCTGCTGCTTAAGCTGCAGGCCGGTGATCTGACCGTGAACGAATTGGCGGATTCGCTCGAAATTCCCGCCACCCGCGTGTCCCAGCACCTAGGCGTGCTGCGCGCGATCGCGCTGGTCGAAACCGAGGCGCAGGCGCAGAAGCGGGTCTACCGCCTGAGCCAGCCCGAGCTTGCCGACTGGCTGATCGACGGCATCGATTTCATCGCCCACCGCCTCGGCCGCGCCAGCGCCGCCGATATCGAAATGGCCAAGGAATTGTGGCACCGCGAGGCGCTCGAACCGGTAAGCTGATGGCCCGGCCCGCGCAGGCCCGCCTGTTTCAGGCGGCGGGCCTGCGCATAAGTGCCGGGATCTCGGTCTTGGCCGGATCCTGCGAGCGGCGGCCATAGCGCTGCACCAGCTCGTTCCACTCGACGATCAGGCTTCCGCCGGTGCTCTGGTGCAGCTTCTCCCACGAGGACAGCATCTCCAGGCAGGCGTGATCGATGTAGTCGAGTTTTTCGACATGGATATGCACCTCCGCCCCGCGCGGCGCGTTCTCGAGCGCGCCTGACAGCTGCGGGATCGAGAAGAAGGTGGCAGAACCGGTCATCCACACGTCTGTGCGGTTGATCTCCTTGTCGTGGGTCACCTCGATCGACAGGTGCGAGAAGGTGTAGACCAGCTTGAGCGTCGCCAGCACGAAGCCGAGGATCACGCCGGTCAGCAGATCGATCGCCACCACGCCCACCAGTGTCACGAAGTAGATCGCCAGCTCCTGCTTGCCGAATTCGGCGATCTTGCGGATCTGCGCCACGTTGACGAGCTTGTAGCCGGTGTAAACGAGGATCGCGGCCAGCACCGCGGTGGGGATCTCGTTGAGCACGAAGGGGAAGGCGACCACCGCCAGCAGCAGCCATGCGCCGTGCAGAATGGCGGAGATGCGGGTCTTGGCGCCGGCTTCGACATTGGCGGCCGAGCGCACGATCACGCCCGTCATCGGCAGCGCGCCGAGCGCCCCGCAGATCATGTTGCCGATGCCCTGCGCGCGCAATTCCTTGTCGTAATTGGTGCGCGCGCCGATGTGCATCTTGTCGACCGCGGTCGCGCACAGCAGCGTCTCGGCGCTGGCGACGAAGGCGAAGACGATCCCGAGCGTGATGATGTCGGGATCGGTGAAGCCGGCGAGCGCCGCACCGGTCGGGACGTTGAGCGCGGTGGTCAGGTTTGCGGGCAGCTCGACCAGCGTGATCGGCAGCGCGAAGGCGAAGGCGAAAGCGGTGCCGATAATCACGCCCAGCAGTGGCCCGGGCAGAAGCGAGAGGGCCTTGGGTTTGAACTTGTTCCACGCGATGATGGTGACGATAGTGATGAAGCCGGCCATCGCCGCGAGGTGATGCACCGAGCCGTCAACGGGAATGGCCTTGATGATCGCCTCGGGGATCGCGGCGATGTTGGCCAGCCCGCCGGAGCGCGGGGCGTCATCGAGCATGACATGGAACTGTGAGGCGAAGATCAGCACGCCGATGCCCGCCAGCATGCCGTGGATCACCGAAGGCGAGATCGCCCGGAACCACTGGCCCAGTTTGAGCACGCCGGCGAGCAACTGCAGCGCACCGGCGATCAGGCCGACAACGCCGAGCATGATCAGCCCGTGTTCACTGACCAGCTGGTAGACCAGCACCGCCATCCCCGCCGCCGGGCCGCTCACCTGCAGCGGCGAGCCGGCAAGGCTGCCGACCACGAGACCGCCGACGATGCCGGTGATCAGGCCCAGCGCGGGCGGCGCGCCCGATGCGATCGCGATCCCCATGCACAGCGGCAGGGCGACCAGGAACACCACGATCGAAGCGAGAAAGTCCCGTCCGACGATGGCGGAATCGAAGCTTGAGGCAGTCGGGGATGTCATGTCAGCGGGGCTCCGCGCGGCAGGAGAGGGGTAACCGGAGGGATCAGTGGGCGTGATGGGCCAGCGCAGCCGAGGCGACCTCGGAAGCGTAGCGTTCTTCGATCGGCATCCAGGTCCCGGTGGTCTCGTCGAAGGCGGAGACCTCCCCGGTCTTGATGTCATAGACCCAGCCGTGCAGCTTCACGACCTTCTGGGCCAGCGCCACTGCCACCGTCGGGTGGGTCTTGAGGTGCTGGAGCTGGAGGATGACGTTCTGTTCCAGCAGCATCCGCATCTTGGCTTCTTCATCCAGCCCCGCGCCGATGGTCTCGACGATATCGACCGCCCCCTGCGAATAGCCGAGCCATTCACGTACGTGGGGCAGGTTGGTCAGACCCTCGCGGTTCATCGCGCCCTTCATCGCCCCGCATTCGGTGTGGCCGCAGACCACGATGTGCGGGATCTGCAGCGCGCCGATGGCGAATTCGATCGAGGCGGTCATGCCGCCGGTTTGGTTGGTGTGCGGCGGGACGATGTTGCCGGCATTGCGGCAGATGAACAGCTCGCCCGGATCGGTCTGGGTGATCATCGCCGTCTCAATGCGGCTGTCCGAGCAGGTGATGAACAGCGCCTCGGGGCTCTGGCCGGTGCTCAGCCGCTCGAACAGCGCCTGCTTTTCGGGAAAGACCTCGCGCTGGAACTTGATAACGCCAAGGGCAAACTTCGACATTGGGGTAGTCCTTCTAGCTGGAAGCGGGGTTGGCGTCGGCGGTCCACAGCTCGCGCACCTGTTCGATATGCGCGGCTTCACCGATGCGGTTGCGGACCTCGACGAATTCGAGCGCCTCGACGATCCACGCGGCGATCGCCGGGCGGGTCAGGCGGTAGAAGTGATTGCGCCCCTCGCGCCGGTCCTCGACGATCCGGTGGGCGCGCAGCGGCGCGAGATGCTGGGAGACGCGGGTGGCGGGCAGATCGAGCGCGGCAGCGATGCTGGTCACGTCACGCTCGCCGAAGCGCAGTTCCTCGATCAGGCGCAGGCGATCGGGATGGGCAAGCAGCTTGAGCAGCTCGGCCAGTTCGCGGGATACGATGATCCGGCTCGGCAATGTCCCCTCCCACACCTGCAAGACTATGCAGATTTACATGTGTGAAGCTATGCAACATTTTTGAGTCGGTCAAGCGCGCTCTCTTGCAATCTGTCGGCATCGGGCGGAAACTGGCGGCAGGCGGCGCTTCCGAAGGTGCTGCCGGGAGAGGATTTGCGCCCCATGCCACGGCCCAGTGCCCATCCCGACGATCCGCATTATGTCCATCGTACCGGCTGGCTGCGCGCCGCGGTGCTGGGGGCGAATGACGGGATCGTCTCGGTTTCCTCGCTGATCATCGGGGTTGCGGCGGCGACACCCGACGCCGGGCCGGTGCTGGTTGCCGGGGTTGCCGGACTGGTTGCCGGCGCGATGTCGATGGCGGCCGGGGAATTCATCTCGGTCTCCTCCCAGGCTGACAGCGAAGCGGCCGATATCCGGCGCGAACAGCAGGCGCTGACCGACATGCCCGAGCACGAACTGGAGGAGCTGGCGGCGATCTACGAGGCGCGCGGCCTGACGCCCCTGACCGCGCTGACAGTGGCCCGCGAACTGAGCGCGAAAGATGCGCTCACCGCCCATGTCCGAGACGAGCTGGGCCTGGCCGAGCATCTTGCCGCGCGCCCGCTGCAAGCGGCGCTGGCCTCGGGCGCGACCTTCAGCACCGCCGCTGCAATCCCGCTGATCGCCGCCTGGCTCGCCCCTGCCGGAGTGATCGTGCCGGTGGTGGTGGCGATCTCGGTGGCAACGCTCGCGATCCTCGGCGCGCTGGGCGCGCGCGCCGGTGGCGCGCCGATGCTGCGGGCGACCCTGCGGGTGGTCGGCTGGGGCGTCTTCGCGATGGCCGTTACCGCCGCCATCGGCTCGCTGTTCGGCGTGAGCGTCTAGCGCAGCGCCTGCGTCGTCTTTCCCATGGCCCGGGCCGCAGCGGCCTGCTAGGCTGGCGCGGCAAGGCAACCCTCGAGAAGGAAAAGCGCGTGGCAATCGGCTTTACGGTCAATGGCAAGGATGTGAGCGTCGCGGCAGAGCCCGATACGCCGCTGCTGTGGGTTCTGCGCGAGGATCTCGCGCTCACCGGCACCAAGTTCGGATGCGGTGTCGCCGCCTGCGGAGCCTGTTCGGTCCATGTCGACGGCGAGCTGACCCGCTCGTGCAGCGTCCCCGTCAGCGAGATCGCCGGCAAGGCCGTGACCACGATCGAGGGTCTCAAGAGCGAGGACGGCACGCTCCATGCGGTGCAGCAGGCGTGGATCGCGGCGCAGGTTCCACAATGCGGCTATTGCCAGTCGGGCCAGATCATGGCGGCGGTCGCGCTGATCGAGCGCACCGGCAGTCCGTCGGACGCGCAGATCGACGAGGCGATGACCAATATCTGCCGCTGCGGCACCTATCCGCGCGTCCGCAAGGCGATCCTCGCGGCCACCGGCAAGGCCGCGGCCACCGTGCAGGGAGAGGCATGATGGCCGACAACCCCAACCCCAATATCGACGAACTCGAAGCCGCCCCCGCGCCTGAAGCGCCCGTCAAGAAGAAGGGCATCAAGCGCCGCATCTTTCTCGCCGGTTCCGCCTTGCTGGTGGGCGGAGGCGTCTTCGGGCTCTACTGGGCGGACAACTCCGCCCGCACCCGCGCCCGCGCGCTCACCACCGGCGAAGGCGAGCACAATTTCCTCAGCTGGATGAAGATCGCCGAGGACGACACCGTCACGCTGTTCTCGCCGCATATCGATTTCGGGCAGGGCACTCACACCGCGCTCGGCCAGATGCTGGCCGATGAGCTCGATGCCGACTGGGCCAAGGTCAGGGTCGAGCAAGCCCCGTCCGACGTGGCGTTCTCCAACACCGCGCTGGTGCAGAAATTCCTTGGCGAGATGACCGGTTATCCCGGCCTCATCAGCGCGCTTCCTGCGGCGGTTATGGGCGCTCTCACGCGCTCGCAGAAGATCCAGATCACCGGCGGTTCCTCGGCGGTGCGGTTCACCGGACAGGGCGGGATGCGCGTGATCGGCGCGGCGGTGCGGCTTGCCCTGATCGAGGAAGCGGCAGACCGGCTGGGCGTCTCGGCCAGCGAGCTGACCACCGCCGAAAGCAAGGTCACCCATGCCGCTTCGGGCCGCTCCCTGCGCTATGGCGAGCTCGCGGCAGGCGCCGCGGAACGCTCGCTCTCCAGCGATCCTGTGCTGAAAGGCCGCAAGGATTACAAGCTGATCGGTAAGCCCGTCGCCCGGCTGGATATCCCCTCGAAGGTCGATGGGAGCGCGGTCTACGGCATCGACTTCACCCTGCCCGACATGCGCGTGGCGACCATCGCCGCAGCCCCGGTGCGCGGCGGCAAGCTCGAATCCGTCGACGAGGCACCCGCAATGGCCGTGCCGGGTGTCGAGAAGGTGGTGAAGCTTGATGACGCGGTGATCGTCGTCGCCAAGTGCTACTGGCAGGCGACCAAGGGCCTTGCCGCCCTATCGCCCAAGTTCTCCGACGGCGGCAATGGCGCAATGTCCACGTCCGCGATCTATGCCGCACAGGACAAGCTGCGCGAGGCCGGCAAGCCCGACAACACCGCGGGCGAGGGCGATGTGGCGGCGGCGTTCAAGGCTTCCGGCGACAAGGTCATCACCGCTGATTTCCGCGTCCCCTTCCTCCACCACGCGATGATGGAGCCCTTCGCGCTCACCGCTCATTTCAAGGACGGCAAGCTCCACCTGTGGGGCGGGTTGCAGGACCCGATCGGCGCGCGCGACCGTGCAGCCAAGGCGATCGGGATCGACATGGAGGACGTGCTCTTCAATCCGATGATCATGGGCGGCGGCTTCGGCCGGCGCTTCCCCGGCGTGACCGAGATCCTCGATCAGGCCGCCAAGCTCGCCAAAGAAGTGCCCTATCCGGTCAAGCTGGTCTGGAGCCGCGAGGAAGAGGTGCGCCACGGCACCTATCGCGCGCAATCCTCGGCGCGGCTCTCGGCCACGCTTGATGACAAGGGCCGGATTGCCGCGTGGCAGAGCGACTATGTGCAGGGCGACAATGCCGAGGGCGAGGTGGGCTTCATCTACAACGTCCCCGCCACTTCGCGGCGGCACTTTGCCTACACCACGAACCAGATCGACGGGCCGTGGCGCTCGGTCAATTCCACCCAGCACGGCTTCTACAACGAGAGCTTCATCGACGAGCTGGCCCATGCCGCGGGCGAGGACCCCTACCAGTTCCGCCGCAAGCATCTGCCCGATGGTTCGCGCCACCAGAAGGTGCTCGACGAAGTGGCCAAGCGTTCGGGCTGGGGCTCGCCGTTGCCGGAAGGCACGGGCCGCGGCATCGCGATCGTCGAGAGCTTCGGCACGATCGTCGCCGAAGTGATCGAGGCGACCGTCAAGGAGGACGGCAGCCCCAGAGTGCTCAAGGCCTGGGCGGTGGTCGATTGCGGCACCACGGTGAACCCGCTGAATGCCGAGGCGCAGATCGCCGGCGGCATCATCATGAGCCTGTCGGCCACCATCGGCGAGGCGATCACGCTCGACAAGGGCGCGGTGGTCGAGAGCAACTTCACCGACTACCCGATCCTGAAGCTGGCCGACGCGCCGCCGGTGATCGATGTGCACTTCATCGAGAGCGATGCGGTGATGGGCGGGATCGGCGAACCGGGCGTGCCACCCGCCTCGGCCGCGCTTGCCAACGCGCTGTTCATGGCGACCGGCAAGCGCATTCGCACCCTGCCGCTGCTCCAGCAGGCCAAGGCCTGACGCCAGTTGGACGGCTGGTCGGCGCTGATCCTTGCTGCCGGGGCCGGAAGGCGTTTTGGCGGGGGCAAGCTGCTGGCTGACCTGGCGGGCGCTCCGGTGATCCGCCGCACTGCCGAAGCCGTTGTGTCGGCCGGGTTTGGCGAGGTTGTCGTGGCGACCGGCGCCGCGCAACCGCAGATCGCCGCTGCGCTCGACGGGCTTGCCTGCCGCACCGTGCCGACCTCCGGTTGGGAGGAGGGCATGGCGGCGAGCCTGCGCGCTGGCCTGGCCGCACTCGGCACCCCCCGGCAGGGGGTGTTCGTGTTCCTCGGCGACATGCCGCTGGTGCCGGTCGCGCTGTGCCCCCAGCTCGCCGCGCTGGCGCAGGCGGCGGGCTATGCCGCCCGTCCTCGGGTCGCGGGCAAGCCCGGCCACCCGGCAGCCTTCACCCACGCAGCCTTGCCCGATCTGGCGCGGCTCACCGGCGACGTCGGCGCAGGCGTGCTGCTCAAGGGCAGGAGCGGGGGCGTAGGCTACCTCGACACCGACGCGGTGGGCGCCGTGCTCGACATCGATTCCCCCGACGATCTCGCCGCTGCTGTCGCGGCGTGGAATGCCTGCGCCACCTCGGCCACCAGCGACAGGGCAATCTCGCGCGGGGCCTTGCCGAAGCCGGGAAGCCCGATCGGGGCGTGAAGCCGCGCAATCTGCGCCTCGCTCACGCCGTGCCCGCGCAGCTTGGCGATCCGCGCATCGAGCCGCGCCCGCGCGCCGATCGCGCCGACATAGCAGGCCTCGCTCATCAGCGCCGGCGCGAGGCCGCGCTCGTCATCCTCGCGATCATGGCTGAGCACGGCGATGGCGGTCCACGGGTCGATCCCGATTGCCGCCAGCGCCTCGGCAGGGGGCGCGCGGTGATAGGCGATGCCGGGGAAGGGCGGCGCTTCGGGCCCGCCCGGGACGACCAGCACCACCTCCATCCCCGCCTCGCGCCCCAGCACCGCTGCGGCGAGGGCTGCGGCATCATCGCCGATCAGGACCAGCCGGGGCGTGGGCAGGAACCGCTTGGTGTAGCGTGTCCCGTCCCAAGCGAAGGCTCCGGCGCCCGCCGCCGCGGCAGCGCTGCGTGTCGTCCCGTCGCTGTGCCAGACAAGCGGCTGGCGCGCGCCGTGGCCTGCCAGCAGCGCGGCAATGGCCGGATCATCCGCCGCCACCGGCTCGACCAGCACGCTGATGCCGCTGCCGCAGGCGAGCTTGATGTCGATCCACGGACTGCCCTCGCCATAGCGCAACAACCGCGCGCGCCCCTCGGCCAGCGCCGCGCGGCCGTGGCGGGCGACGTCGGCCTCGATGCAGCCGCCCGACAGGAAGCCCCAGTACGCATCGGCGGTGATCAGCATCTGCGCGCCCGGCTCGCGCGGGGCCGAGCCTTCGATAGCGACCAGCGTGGCGATGGCGAAGCGCTCGCCCGCCTGCCGCACGGCGACGAGCGGCACCCTGATATCGTCGATCTGGGCGGTCAGTCGCCAGCTGGTCATGCGCGCATCTGCCTTGGGGAAGGAGCTGCGACCCTAGTCCCCCCGCCGGAGCCGCGCAATCGCCTTGGCCGGTGTCCAAATGACGCAAAGCTGCTATGTCCCGGCCAAGGTGCAAAGGTGCCGCAAGGGAGAGCGCAATGGGTCGTGTCATTGTCATGCTGGTGGCCGTGCTGGCCTGTCTCGCCGCGCCGCTCAGGGCGCAGGAGGCGGGGCGGCTGATCGAATACGAGCAGGTGCCCGCCGCCGGCCTGCCCGATCAGCGCCTCACCATCTGGCTGCCGCCCGGCTACGACACTTCGCAAGCCCGCTATCCGGTGCTCTACATGCATGACGGGCACAACCTGTTCGACGTCACCAAGTCCAACTTCGCCAAGATCTGGGCTGCCGACAAGGCGATGCTGGCCGCTGTCGCCACCGGCACGGTCGAGCCGCACATCATCGTCGGCATCTGGGCCCCGGGGCGCGACCGGCACCGCCAGTATCTCCCGCGCAGCCTCTACGACATGACGGGGGGCAACCTGCGCGCGCAGATGGACGCGATGACGGCGGGCGGGGTGATCTCCGATCGCTACCTCGCATGGATCGCCGGGCCGCTGAAGACGTGGGTCGACGCAAGCTTCCGCACCCGCACCGGGCGGGACGACACCGCGATTGTCGGATCGAGCATGGGCGGGCTGATGAGCTGCTATGCCTTCCTCGAAAGGCCCGAGACCTTCGGGCGGGCGGGCTGTGTCTCCTCGCACTGGCCCGCGGTCGATCCGCGCGCCATTGACGAGGGCGAGCTCAAGGCGCTGTGGGACGCGTGGTTCGCCGCAAGGCTCGGCCAGCCTGACGGGCGGCGCGTGTGGATGGACCATGGCACGGCGACGCTCGATGCCTTCTACGCGCCCTATCAGCAGATGGTCGATGCGCGCTTTGCCGCAGCGGGCTGGCAGAAGGGCCGCGACTGGGAGAGCAAGGTCTATGAAGGGGCCGAGCACGAGGAGAACGCCTGGGCCGCGCGCCTGCCCGAGATCTTCGGCTGGCTGCTGGCCAAGCAGCCCTGAGTCGCGCTGGCGAGGCGCCGGTCCGTTCAGCTTTCGCCCCTGTTTCCTGATGTTGGAGACACAGGAGACACTGTCCTGAAACAGAAAACGCGCCCCCGCCTCGGCCATGGTCAGAAGGCAGGGGAGGGGCGCGCGGTGGGTCATTGCGCCAGCGTGCCAGCCGCGCGCAGGGTAGGAAAGCGGGCGGCTTAACCAAGCATCGTCACCCCAGCGGAAGCTGGGGCCTAGGGCCGAAAGCTCGGGCCTGCGAGGCTCTGGGTCCCAGCTTGCGCTGGGATGACGGATGACGTCAGCGCAGCGCAAAAGCCTCGCGCGCCAGCTTCTCCACCGCCGCCTTGTCCGGCGCGCCCTTGGGCGAGACCCAGCTGCCGCCGACGCACAGGACGGGGTCGAAGGCGAGCCATTCGGGCGCGTTGTCGAGGCTGATCCCGCCGGTCGGGCAGAACCGGCACTGGCCGAAGGGCGCGGCGAGCGCCTTGAGGGCGGGCAGGCCCCCTGCGGCCATCGCCGGGAAGAACTTGAAGCGATCAAGCCCCATGTCGAGCCCGCGCATGATGTCGCCGGCATTGGCGATGCCGGGAAGGAAGGGCACGCCTGCCGCAATCGCTGCCTTGCCCAGCGGCTCGGTAAGACCGGGAGAGACGATGAATTCGCTCCCTGCCTCCAGCGCCGCATCGAGCTCGCGCGGGTTGGTGACGGTGCCCGCCCCGACAATCGCGCCTTCGACCTGTTTCATCGCCCGGATCGCATCGAGCGCGGCAGGCGTGCGCAAGGTCACTTCGAGCACGCGCAGGCCGCCCGCCACCAGCGCCTCGGCCAGCGGGACGGCATGGGCGACCTCGTCGATCACGATCACCGGGATCACCGGCGCGGTGCGCATGATGGCGTCGATATGCATCGCTTACATTCCTCCCGTCGCCAGCATCGCGCTGGCACCTTGTTCGGCCCCGTCGGCAAAGCGGCGCATCATGCCGAACAGCTCGCGGCCCGTGCCGGGTTCCCCGCGTGGATCGGGGGCCGGCTCGCGGCACGCCAGATCGGCGGTGGTGCCCAGTTCGCAGGTCACCGCGCAGACCTTCACCACATCGCCATCGCGCAGCCGCGCGAGCGGGCCGCCGCCGAGGGCTTCCGGCGTGCAGTGGATCGCGGCCGGCACCTTGCCGCTCGCGCCCGACATCCGGCCGTCAGTGACCAGCGCCACCTTGAACCCGCGATCCTGCAACACGCCCAGCGCGGGGGTGAGCTTGTGGAGTTCGGGCATTCCGTTGGCGCGCGGGCCCTGGAAGCGGACCACCACCACCACGTCGCGGTCAAGCTCGCCCGCCTTGAAGGCGGCGGCGACAGCGGCCTGATCCTCGAACACCCGGCACGGGGCTTCGATGGTCCAGCGGCTCTGATCCACCGCCGAGGTCTTGAAGCAGGCGCGCCCGAGGTTGCCGGTCAGCAGCCGCATGCCGCCATCCGGCTTGAACGGGTTGGCCACGGGGCGCAGCATGGTGTCGTCCATGCTCGGGCCAACCTCGCGCCACACCAGCGCCTCTCCGTCAAGGCCGGGTTCGCGGGCATAGTCGGAGAAGTCCCCGCGCCCGACGGTCAGGATGTCGCCGTGGGCAAGGCCCGCCTCCAGCAATTCGCCGATGACATAGCCCATGCCGCCTGCGGCGTGGAACTGGTTCACGTCGCCCGAGCCATTGGGATAGACCTGCGCGATCAGCGGGACGGCACCGGACAGCTCGGAAAGATCGTCCCAGTCGAAGATCACGCCTGCCGCACGCGCCATGGCGGGCAGGTGGATCGCATGATTGGTCGATCCGCCGGTCGCCAGCAGGCCGACCGCGGCGTTGATCACCGCCTTCTCGTCGACGACGAGGCCGAGCGGGCGGTAGTCATCGCCCTTGCGCCCCATCGCGACCACCCGGTGCACCGCCTCGCGGTCGAGCGCCTGCCGCAGCTGCGTGCCGGGCTGGATGAAGGCGCTGCCGGGAATGTGCAGGCCCATCATCTCCATCATCATCTGGTTGGAATTGGCCGTGCCGAAGAAGGTGCAGGTGCCGGGCGAATGGTAACTTGCCATCTCGCTTGCGAGCAGCTCGGCGCGGGTGGCCTTGCCTTCCGCATAGAGCTGGCGGACGCGCTGCTTTTCCTTGTTGGGGATGCCGCTCGGCATCGGGCCGGAAGGCACGAAGATGGTCGGCAAGTGGCCGAAGCGCAGTGCCCCCATCAAGAGACCCGGCACGATCTTGTCGCAGATGCCGAGCATCAGCGCGCCGTCATACATTGCGTGGGAGAGGGCGACGGCGGCGCTCAGCGCGATCACGTCGCGGCTGAACAGCGAGAGTTCCATGCCGGTCTCGCCCTGCGTCACCCCGTCGCACATGGCCGGGGTGCCGCCGGCGACCTGCGCCGTGGCGCCCACTTCGCGGGCGTAGATCTTGAGCCGATCGGGGTAGCGGCCATAGGGCTGATGGGCCGAAAGCATGTCGTTATAGGCGGTGACGATGCCGATATTCGCACCCTTGCCCGCCAGCATCGCGGCCTGATCCTCCAGCGCGCCCGCATAGGCATGGGCGAGGTTCGAGCACGACACAGCGCTGCGCTCGCCCATGGTGTCGCCCTCGCGTCTGATGAGGTCGAGATAGGCGCTGCGGGTGGGCTTTGACCGCTCGATCACCCGCTGCGTCACCTTGTTAAGGGTGTCGTTGAGGGGTTTACTCATGCCAGGTCACTCCGTCGCGTTCCGCCAGCGCGATGGCGGCAGAGGGCCCCCAGCTGCCGGCGGTATAGGTCTTGGGGGTGAGGCCTTCCGCCTCCCAGCCCGCGCGGATCGCGTCGATCCATTCCCACTGCGCCTCCACCTCGTCGCGGCGCACGAACAGGGTCTGGTCACCCTCGACCAGATCGAGCAGCAGGCGTTCATAGGCGATGCGCCGCACCGCGCCGGTGAAGGCGTCGGGCATGGCGATGTTGAGCGGCACTTGCCGCAGGCGGATGCCTTCGCGGTCCAGCCCCGGCACCTTGGCCATCAGCGAGAGGGTGATGTTCTCCTCCGGCTGGATGCCGATGACGAGGCGATTGGGCTGCATCGTCGCGCCCTTTCCGGCGAAGATCGAATGCGGCACGCAGGCAAACTGGATCACGATCTCGGTCACGCGCCTCGGCATGCGCTTGCCGGTGCGCAGATAGAAGGGCACGCCCTTCCAGCGCCAGTTGTCGACATGCGCCTTGATCGCGACGAAGGTTTCGGTGTCGCTGTCCTTGCCCAGCTCCTCGTCGTAGCCGGGAACGGCCTGACCGCCGATTGCGCCCGCCCGGTACTGGCCGGTGACGGTCTCGTTCGAGCCCACGGCGCGCAGCGCGCGCAGCACCTTGACCTTCTCGTCGCGCACCGCGGTCGCATCGAAATGCGCGGGCGGCTCCATCGCCACCAGCGCCAGCAGCTGGAGCATGTGGTTCTGCACCATGTCGCGGATCGCGCCGGCATCGTCATAGAAGGCGACGCGCCCTTCGAGGCCGACCGTCTCGGCGACGGTGATCTGCACATGGTCGATATGCGCCGCGTTCCACAGCGGCTCGAACATCAGGTTGGCGAAGCGCAGCGCGAGCAGGTTCTGCACCGTCTCCTTGCCGAGGTAGTGATCGATCCGGAAGATCCGGCTTTCGGGGAAGGCACCCGCGACCGCGTCGTTGATCTCGCGGCTGGTGGCGAGATCGGTACCGAGCGGCTTTTCGAGGCACATGCGCACCGTCTCGCCCGTCAGTCCGGCCGACTGGAGGCCCTTAATGGTCGGGCCGAACAGGCTCGGCGCGGTCGAGAGGAAGATCGCGAGGCCGCGCGCCGGCTCGCCCACCTTGGCGGCAAGATCGGCATAGCCCTCCATCGTGGTCGCATCGAGCGTCTGGTAGGAGAGCCGGTTCAGGAACCCCGCCATCTTCCCGCGCCGTTCGGCCGGGAGATACTTCTCCAGCGCGGCGCGGGCGAAGTTGCGGTATTCGCTGTCGGACATCTCGCTGCGCGCGGTGCCGATGATCTTGAGATCGGGGGCAAGCAGCCCATCGGCATCGAGCGCGAACAGGCTCGGCAGCAGCATGCGCTGGGCGAGGTCGCCGGTGGCGCCGAACAGCAGCAGACGGTCAGCGGTGAAGCTCATGCAAATGGCCCTTTCCCTCGTGCGCTCTACCTAGGCGCGCGGGGGATCATCCGCCAGTAGGCGCATACTTATTCAATTTGGGCCACCATCGGTGGCGCAGACCTCCCGCCCCGCCTCCCCACCCGGCCACCATAACATAGTGGTACTATTGGTGGCCGGGTGGGGAGGCGGGGCGGGAGGTCTGCGGTTCGCGTCAGCGAACCCGCAAATCAAGCCGGACGGCGTGCGAACACCCCGAAGCCGGCGATGATCGCATAGCACGCCGCCGGCAGCACCAGCGCGAAGGCGAGGCTCGTGGCGTCGGCCAGCGCGCCGTACATCGGCGGGATGATCGCACCGCCGCAGATGGCGACGTTGATGATCCCCGATCCGTCCGCCGCGCGCGGCCCCAGCTTTTCGCAGGCGAGGCTGAAGATGGTCGGGAACATGATCGCGTTCATCAGGCCGACCGCGAGCAGCGAGTAGCCCGCGAGCGCGCCGCTGGTGTTGGCCGAGATCGCAATCAGCGTGATCGCGCCTGCCGCCACCGTTGCCAGCAGCAGACCGGGGCTGACCAAGCGCAGCACCGCCGATCCGATCAGGCGCCCGATCATCGCGCCGCCCCAGTAGAGGCTGATCATCGGATAGGCCTGTGCTTCCGACATGCCGAGCACGTTTTCCAGCATCAGGTAATTGATGATGATCGAGCCGATCGCGACTTCCGCGCCGACATAGAGAAAGATGCACGCGGCACCGTAGCCGAAGCGCGGACGCTTCAGCAGCCCGAGTCCGTCGGCCAGGCTCGATTCCTCGTGCTTTTCGCCGACCAGCCGGTTGCGGAACGAGAACACCACGGCGGCAACCACCCCCAGCGCGGCAGCAATGCCGACGTAAAGCTGCTTGACCGTCTCGCTGCCGACACTCGCAAAGGCGGCGCGGTTGCCCGACAGAACGTCGGTCAGGCTGAGCGCGGTGAAACCGCCGAGGATCACGAAGGAACCGATCAGCGGAAAGGCCACTGTGCCAAGCGAGTTGAAGGCCTGCGCGAAAGTGAGGCGGCTGTGGGTCGTGCGCTCCGGCCCGAGCATGCTGATCAGCGGATTGGCGACCACCTGCACCACCACGACCCCGCTCGCCAGCACGAACAGGGCGAAGAGGAACAGCCCGTAGATGTGCAGATTGCTGGCGGGCACAAACAGCAGGCACCCTGCCATCATCGCCACCAGACCCGCCACCGCACCGCGCATGTAGCCGAGCCGCTTGACCAGCCGCGCGCCGGGAATGCCGACAATCGCATAGGCAATGAAGAAGCAGGTCTGCACCAGAAGAGCCTCGAAGAAGCTGAGCGTGAACAGCTCCTTGAGCTTGGGGATGATCACATCGTTGAGGCTGGTGATCCCGCCGAAGATGAAGAACAGCGCGAAGACGAAATAGTTGAGGCCCGGCGCGTCGACCTGCGGCGTATCGCCTGCCCCTTGCGCATAATCCCCCGCCGCGCCTGCCCCCGGTGCCATTGCCATTGCTGATCCCTCTCCCCGCGCGCCGTTGTCCGGCGCTGTGTGTCTCGCAGTCTTGCGTTGCGAACGTTCACAATCCGCGCGCTCGTGTCAACTTGCAAGAGCAGCGGGGCGATTTCCAGTGCGAATAGCAATGCATGGCAGCCTTGCGCGGGGATAAGCTTGCGCCCTAGAAGCCTAACCCATGAACGGGGGATCCAAGAGACGGCCGACATCCTTCGATGTGGCGGAGCGGGCGGGCGTCAGCCAGCCGACCGTCAGCCGTGCGCTGTCGGGCTCCCCCGCGATTGCCGAAGCCACCCGCCGCAAGGTGATCGAGGCGGCCGAGGCGCTCGGCTATTTCGTCGACGAGCGCGCCGCGCGGCTGCGCCGGGGCTCCACCGGCACGCTCGCGGTGGTGGTGATCTGCCGCGAGGGCGACAGCGCCTCGAGCATCAACCCCTTCGCCTATGCCCTGCTCGGCTCGGTCTGCGTCGCCGCGTCGGAGCGCGGGTTCGAGACGCTGGTGAGCTTTCAGGCGCGCCCCGACGACTTCTTCGGCCACTATCAGGAACAGGGCCGCGCCGACGGCCTCGTGGTGATCGGCACCACCACCAACAGGCAGGCCTGGGAATATTTCCGCAGTCTCGAAAGCGAAAGCCGCAAGGTCGCCTATTGGGGCTCGCCCTTCGACGAGCTCGACTGGGTGCGCTCGGACAACCGCGCTGCGGGCCGGCTGGCGACGCGGCATCTGCTCGATGCGGGCTACCGCCGCCCCTGCTTTCTTGGGGCGCTGAACACGCCGCAGGTGCAGTTCACCGAGCGTTATGAAGGCTATGCCGAGGCGATGCGCGAAGCCGGGCTGGAGCCGTGCCTTGCCCCTACCGTCAACGCCGCCACCCGCGAGGAGGAAGGCCGCCGCGCCGCGCGCCGCTTGATCGAGCGGGGTGAGGATGTCGACGCAGTGTTCGCCGCCTGCGACGCGATGGCGCTGGGCGCGCTGGAGGCTTTCGCTGCCGCCGATATCGCGGTGCCCGGCCAAGTGGGGGTGATGGGCTTCGACGACCTGGTCGCCGGACGCTTCAGCCGCCCGCCGCTCACCACCATCGCCCCCGATCCGGCCGAAGCGGGCGCGGCGCTGGTCGAAGCGGTGCTGGACGAGGATGGCGCCAAGGCGCGGCGGCGGGTGCCGGTGAGCCTGATCGTGCGAGGGAGCACAGCGCGTTAGGGAAAGGGCGAGCGCTGCAGCTCCCCTCCCTTGAGGGAGGGGTCGGGGGTGGGTGTTCGGCATCTGATCGAGGGCAGTACCCCCACCCCCAGCCCCTCCCCAAGGGGAGGGGGGAAGTGGCTTAAGTCCCCGCCTTCAACCGTGCGCGCCGAATTCGTTGGCGATGGCGGTGGAGATGCGCAGGCTCAGTTCGTGGGCGCGGGCAATCGGCGTCATGAAGTCGCGCTCGATCGCGCCGTAGCCTTCCTCGCCGCCGTCGGGGTAGTCGCTTGGCTCTTCGAGCGGGAAGTCGCGCGGGCCGGGCACGCGGACGGGGAAGGCGCGGCGCAGCTGGGCGAGGGCCTCATCGACGCGCAAGGTCAGCACCATCTCGATCACGTCGCGGCGGCTGATGTCGTTGGCGCGGCTGAAGGCGGGGACAGCGACCACTTTCAGGAACATGTGCTGAAGCAGCGCGAGGCGCAGCGCCTGCAACACCCCGATGCGGCGGCGGACGTGCTCGCGCCCCCCGTCACCGGCGTCCTCGGCGGGCAGCAGATCGAGCAGGCGGTGGAACTTCAGCGCGTCGATCCTGAGGCGCGAAGCGAGGCGGCGGAACACGCCCGTGCGATCATCCCCGACGAGATATTCGGCCAGCGCGGCGCAGTTGTCGGCCAGATGATCTTCCGTCCCGCGATAGGTGCGGCTGGCCCAATAGGCCGAGTTGAACAGTTCGCCATAGGCCGCCACGGTCTTGATGCTGGCAAGCGCATTGGCGGCGCGCACCAGCCGCAGGATCTGTGCCCCGCGCGGGCTATCGGCGAGCAGGGCGGCGATTTCCTCGCGGCCCGCGTCCGCCGCGCTGCCGATCCCGGCAATGACGTTGACCGGATAGCCGAGCTGCTGGAGGATCGCGTTGTGCGGGATGGCGCGGATCTGGCGCAGACTCATCTCGCGGTCGGCATTGATGTCCGATTGGCGGCGCGAGACGCGGCTGCCGGTGGGGTTGAGCAGTCCGAGCCCGAAGGCGGTTACCGCCCGGGCATAGGTGCGGCTGGCCAAGTGATCGCCCTGGTGTTCCTTGATGGCGCGGTAGAAATCGAGGCTGAGATCGGTGCGGTGATAGAAGGGATCGGCCGGCGCGGCGAGGTCAGTCTCGGCCGGGCGCAGCTGCGCGATACGGGTGAGCGTGGCGAGCGCGAGTTCCGGCGTGGCGAAGAACAGATAGCCGTCGCCGCCCTGAAAGCTCACCTCGGGCTCCAGCCGGATCCCGGCGCGGGCGAAACGCCGCCGCGCCCAGGGGGAAAGCGGCCATTCGAGCCGGTCGCGGAAGCTTGCGGGATGGGCGCCGCGGCCCATGCTCTCGCCGTGGGTGTTGAACACCAGCGCCGCGATATCGCCGAGGCCGTTCGCCGCCATCGCCTCGGCCAGCCGCCCTTGCAGACGCTCGATTGCCAGCGCGGCGGGCACCTGCCCGACGAAGCGTCCTGCATCGGAAAAGCCGGTCTGCACCGACACCCTCCCGCGCACGCGGGCATAGGCGCGGTAGGCGGGCTCGGCCAGCAGGGCATCGAGGAACCGGCCGCCGTGCTCCAGCGCGGTCTCGGTCTCGAACAGGGGGGAGACATCGACCTTGCCGTCCACCCCGAACAGCTTGGCGAAATAGAGCGCGGCGAGCACCGTGGCGGGCTGTTCGCACTCGGCCACCAGCATCCGGATCGGCGCATCGGCATCGATGTGCTTGAGGATCTGCGCCATCGCGAGGAACTGGCGGATCGCGGTCGAGCTTTCGGTGGCGAGCGCGGCGAAATTGGTGCGCAGCGGCGCGGCCTCCTCCACCAGCCGCCTCAGGGTCGCAAGCGCGCCCTTGCTGGCCAGATCGATCGCTTCGGACGCGCCGAGGCGGCGGCGGATGGCGTTGTGGAGCTGCTTGGCGTTCACCCGGAAATGGATCCAGCCCATCCCCAGCCCGTCGGCGCGCATCGCGGCGGCGAGGGTCAGCAGCTTCACCGCGCGGTCCGGCGCGGCCGCTTGCGCCTCGGCTTCGAGCGCGGCGATCAGGGGCGCCAGCGAAAGCAGGTTGTCGGGGCTGTGGGCGGTGAGCCGATTGGCGGCTTCGGCCAGCGCCGGGCCACCCGACAGGTCGCCCGCAAAGTCCTCGGCCCGCGCCTTGGCGAAGGCGGTTGCTGGCCGCAGGGTTTCGAGCAGCGGATGGGCGGGATCGAGGCTGGCGAGGCTGGCGGTGTAGCGCGCCAGCCGCTCGGCCTTCTCGGCCAGACGGAAGGCGATCGAGGTGTGCCAGCCAATGTCGGTGCGCCCGTCCATGTCGTAGCCGACCCAGCTGGCAAAGCGGAACGGCAAGGGGCGAAGCCTGCGCCAGTCACCGGGCCAGCGGGTGCGGGCCTCCTCGATCAGGCGAGCGACAATCACGTCGCGCGCGTCCTGTGCGCGGGCCATGGCGGCCATCGCCGCGGCGTGCTCGTGATCGAGCGTGACCACACCGCGCGCAGCCGGAGCGGCGCACAGGCTCTCGTCGCTGCCATCGGCTGCCGAGGCTGCTGCGGCAACCGCTGCGGCCTGAGCGGGGGCGAGCAGGAAGGTCGGGTGGGCGGTGAACACGGCATGCAGCTGCGGCCGCTCCCAGCGCGCCGCGAAGCTGGCGAAATCCTCCTCGGCGCTCGCCATCGGCACGCTTGCGGCAGGCGGGGCAAGCAGGCCGCGCAGCTTGCGGGCGCGGGCCTTGAGCCCGTCGCATTCCAGCTTGGCCACCAGCGCGGTGAGATCATCGAGCGTGAGCTCGCCCCCCTCCAGCGCGCGCGAGAGATCGAGCGAGAGCTGGAACACCGGATTGAACAGCGGCGTTTCCCGCGTGCGCTGGTGCAGTTCGCCCAGCCGTGTCTCCAGCGCCTCGACCGTGTTCATGCCGCCTCCTGATGCTCCGATGCAAACGCGGCGGCAGCGCCGAATAGTCCCGGCTGCGGGTGGACGATCAGCTTGACCGGGATGTTCGCCATCAGGCTCTCGAACCGGCCCTTGGCCTTGAAGCGCGCGGCAAAGCCCGAGGCAAGCAGCGTGTCGCGGATGCGGTAGCCCAGCCCGCCGGCGATCACCACGCCGGCAAATCCGCCCTGGGCCAGCGCGATGTCCCCCGCGACCGAGCCAAGCGAGAGGCAGAAGCGATCGACCGCGGCCGCGGCGAGGCTGTCCTCGCCGCTGGTGCCGAGTTCCCAGATTGCGATGGCGTCGCGTTCGGGCTCGGTGCGGTGTTCGAGCGCGGCGAGCGCCTGATAGATGTCGACGATGCCGGGGCCCGCCACCACACGTTCCACCGAGACGCGGTTGTGGCGGCGGCGCAGGCGGGCGAGGATCGCGTCCTCGATCGAATCGAGCGGGGCAAAGTCGATATGCCCGCCCTCGGTCGCCTGCACGCGGTACTGCTTGCCGGAACGCCACAGGTGCGCAACGCCGAGGCCGGTGCCGGGGCCGATCACGCTGATCGTGCCCTCGCGCCCCAACGGCGCGTCGGGGCCGGCGAGGTGCAGGAACTGGCTGTCGTCGGCGCGGGCCACGGCATGGGCGACGGCGGCGAAATCATTGACGAGGGTGAAGGCGGAGACACCCAGCTTTTCCGGGATCAGCGCGGGACGGATGATCCACGGGTTGTTGGTGAAGCGGATCACCGGATTGGGGTTGCCCGGGCTCCCGACGGGGCCGGCAATCGCCATGCTGACCGCCGGGGGCAGGGTGCCGCCCTTGCGGTCCCGATAGGCTTCCCACGCGGTCTGGAAGCTGGCGTGATCGGCGGTGTGGAGCGTTTCGGGCGCATCGAGCGTGATCGCCCCGTCCGCGCCGATCGTGGCGATCGCGAAGCGCGCATGGGTGCCGCCGATATCGACCACCACCACTTCGTGCATTTTCGTCTCCCCGCACTTTCCTCGCGAGGCTGGTAGCAGGCGGCGCGCGGGATTCCCACGCGCCGCATACTTATTCAAGCATCATGCGCCCGCGATCACTCGCCGGCGACGCCCATTTCCTTGAGCAGACGATCGGCGCCGTCGACCTTTTCCATGGTCCACAGCATGAAGCGGCTGTCGACATGGATGGTGCGGTTGATCTTGGGATCGTACATCCAGTCGCTGACCACGCCCTCGATCGTGCCGTCGAAGGCGAGGCCGACGAACTCGCCGCGGGCATTGAGCGTCGAGGAGCCCGAATTGCCGTTGGTGATGTCGACGGTCGAGAGGAAGTCGACCGGCAGGGTGCCGAGTTCCGGCGCGACATAGCGGCCATAGTCCCTGGCCTTGATCAGTTCGATCATCCGGTCGGGCGCATCGAATTCGCCCCGGCCGGTGTGCTTGGCGAGGATCCCCTCGGCGGTGGTGAACGGCGTCCACACCTGCCCGTCAACCGCCTTGCCCGTCACCTTGCCATAGGTGAAGCGCAGCGAGCCGTTGGCGTCGGGATACATCGTGCGGCCCTGCGAGGCGGCATAGGCAAGGCGCGCTTCCATCACCTTGGACCGCGCCTTCTGCACCCGGCCCGAACGCTCCTTTTCGGCCGCTTCATTGGCCATCGCCTCGTCATAGGTGGCCACCGCGAGCTGGATGAAGGGATCGTTCGAAGCCTTGAAGTCGGCAACCGACTTGCCCATCCATTCGAGGCGCTTGGCGGTGTTGGCGAGTTCGCTGCCGGCATAGAGCGAGGCCAGATCGCGCCCTTCCATGAAGGCATCGAAGCTCTTGTTGCGCTGTTCGGCGGGCAGGGTGCGGTATTCGGCGATGCCGTCGGCCCACAGCGCCATGTCGATGTCCTGCACGTAGCGACGCTCGATGCGCTGCATGCCCTGGGTCAGGAAGGCACGGTCACGCTCCTGGAAGCCGGGCTCGCGGATCTTGTCGGGCTTGGCCTGTTCGTTGGCCCAGCGGTAGAGCGTGCGCGCCGCCCCGTAGAGCTGGCCGCGGCCGAGCATCCCGCGCTTGGCATCGGCAAGCGCTTCGGCGTTGTTTTCCGCGATCAGGCTGTCGAGCGCGGCGAGTGCTTCGCCATACTGTGCCTCGCGTGCCGGATCGGCCTTGATCCATGCGCGGAAAAGCGCTTCCTCGGCCTGCTTCTTTTCGACCAGCGAGATGGCATCGGCGCCGGCGATCTGTCCGGCGATCTTCTTCTCGTAGTTCTCCACCCCCTGGAGCGTCGCGGCATAGGCGATAGTGGCGGCCTGATTGCCCGCGGTCAGCTCGTCGATCCGGTTGCCGTATTCGGTCAGCATCGCCTGCTGGTAGGGGTAGAGCTCCTCGTAATAGAAGCGCGCTTCCTCGGCGCTGCGCAGGCGCTCGGTGGTGCCGGGGAAGCCGGCGACCATGATGAAATCGCCTTCCTTCACGCCTTCGCGGGCGATCGGCAGCCAGGCCTTGGGCTTGAACGGCACGTTTTCCTTGGCGAAGGGTGCCGAGGAGCCGTCGGGCGCGACATAGGCGCGGTAGAACGAGAAGTCGCCGGTGTGGCGCGGCCACATCCAGTTGTCCTTCTCGCCGCCGAAATTGCCGACCCCGCCGGCGGGCGCATAGACAAGGCGCACGTCCTTGATCTCGAGCTGCTGCTGGAGCCAGTATTGCTGGCCGCCGAAATAGGCGCGCACGTCGCAGCGGCGGTTGGCTTGGCGTTCGCAGGCTTCGATCAGCGCGGTGCGGTTGGCCTGCAAGCGGTCATAGCGCGCGCGGCCGTCGAGCTTCTCGGCACCCTTGAGCATGGCGGCGGTGACATCGCGCAGGTCCTCGATCACGTAGACGCGGCTGCCGGGCGCGGCGGGCAGTTCGTCACCCAGTTCCTTGGCAAGGAAGCCGTTGGTGAGATAATCGTTCTCGGGCGAGGAATTGTACTGGAGCGAGCCGGCGACGCAGTGGTGGTTGGTCGCCACCAGGCCCTCGGGTGAAAGGAACGCGGCCGAGCATCCGCCGAGCGAGGCGATCGCGGTCAGCGGCGGGCGCTGGAGGTCGCCGAGCGTCTTCGCGTCGAGTTCGAGGCCGGCGGCCTTCATCTCCTCGGCAATCGCCCCGGTCTGGCTCGGCAGCCACATGCCTTCATCGGCAAGCGCCGCGGCCGGGATGGTCATGGTCAGGGCGCTGGCCCCGGCGAGCAGGAAAATCTTGTTCACTAGCATCACCCTGTCATGGCGCTGCGCCCCGGCCATGGGCGGCAGGGCAGCGGCGCGTGTGGTCGCCCGGATGGGCTGAAGCCGCGCTGTTAGGCCACTTCGCTGCCCCGTGGAAAGGGCGAATCTGGCCGATCGACGAACTGCCTTTGTGCCGGGTTGAGCGCCAGCAGCAGCCGTTCCCCGCCGGTTGCGGCAATCGGGGGCGAGCGGTGGATGGCGGGCCGGTCGGTGGAGAGCTTGCCCTTGAACAGACCGACATCGAAGGCGTTCATGCGGTTGATTCGGCGCGGCTCCTCGCCGGCAGCCACCCGCGCGGCGTCGGCATGGTCGAGCCAGTCGGTGCCCTCGCCCGCATAGGTGGTGATCAGCCGGGCGGTGACATAGTCGGCGTGGAACTTGCGGCAGGAATCGGTGCGCACGAACTCCAGCCGCAGCTCGAACCGGGCGAGATCGAGCGCGGCGCAGAACAGGCCGGCAATCCGCGCGACGTCCTGCGCCAGCAGCGCGTGGAGCGCGTGTCCTGCGAAACCGTTATGGCCAAGCGCCGCGAGCAGCGCCGTTTCGACTTGGGCGGGCGTGGTCTCGAACCGCAGGTCGCTGGGCGTGCCCTCGACCAGCGGCGTGAAATCGGCCAGCGGCGGGCGGCGCCAGATCGCGAGATTGCAGTCCTCCTCGCGGATCGCCTGAAGGATTTCCGGCCCGTCGGCGCAGCGGTATCCGGCGGAAAGCAAAGTGGCCATGAAGGGGCGCGACCTCTCGAAAAAGATATGTTGTAACATTCTTTAGGGACACTTGCCGGTGGCGGCAAGAGTGCGCATCGTGGCGGGCCGCGCATTTGCTCTCTTGCGAACGATTATCACTTCGGCCATGAGACCTGCACATTCGCAAGCACATCGCCACATCAACACCCGATAACCCGAAGGAAGACACCGCCCATGAACAGCAAGCTCAAGCTCTGGACCCAGCTCGGCCTCGGCACTGCGCTTGCGGGCGGGTTGCTTGCGGCGTGCGGCGGCGAGGCGGGCGGCGAGGGCGCGACCGGCGAGGCTGGCGGCGAAAGCGCGGCGGTTGCCGGCGAGGGTGAAGGCGGCGCGGGCGCGGGTGAAGGCACCGGCGGCGAGGCTGCCGGCGGCGAAGGCGAGGGAGGCGTTGCCGTTGCCGATGCCGCCTCTGATCCGGTCGCCTATGGCATCGCGCTGGCGGTGGCCGAGGCCCATGTGATCGCCGCGCGCGACGCCTATGACGCCGGCAAGAAGGACGCAGCCGCCGAAATGTTCGCCCATCCGGCGAGCGAAGTGCTGGTCGAGATGGACCCGGTTTTTGCCAAGCTCGGGGTCAAGGACTTCAAGCCGCTGCTGACCGATGCCTCGGTGGCGGTGTCCGACGGCAAGAGCGTGGCCGAGGTGGGCAAGCAGTATGACGCGATCATCGCCGCCCTGCGCTCTGCGGCGGCCAAGGCGCCCGCCAGCGAGGCGCCCGAGGGTGCAATCGCGACCGGCATCATTGCCGACCAGATCGAGCGCGCCAGCGCGATGTACCGCGTCGCCGCCAAGGACGACCGCTACGAGCCCTATCTCGACGGCTACGGCTTCTACAAGGTCGCCGAAACCGGCTTCGCGCGCTCGGGTGGGGCGATCAAGACTGCCAATCCCGCGGCCCACGCGCGGATCACCGAGGCGCTGGCGCTGCTCGCCAAGGCCTATCCCGCGGCCACCCGTCCGGCCAAGCTGCCGGTCGAGCAGGGGGCGCTTTCGGCGGCTTCATCGAAGGTGATGCTCGCCGCAGGGAGCTGATTCGCCGGGACGGCCGGCGAGTCGGCGATTTTCCGCACCGATTCCGGGCTGCGGCCGCGCGGCAATTGTGCAAATGCGACAAATTGTCAGGCATCCCCATTGTGATGGGGATGGGCGCTTGTGTTTGCTGCGTGTCTCTGTAGTTTTGTTGCCCGAGGTCAGGGTCGTGCCGGTTCGGGAATAGCAGGAGGCAAAGCGCCTGCGGTCCGGGTCTGGCAAACACGAGGATGTTGCTGCAGGTGGTCCGGTCGCGCCGCACCTGCGGATCGCATGATCTGGGGGGAAAATTTGTCAGTCATTGAACGAGGCCCGCAAGGTGGAGTCCGTCCCCTTTCGTCCGTAGTCCCTTCCGGTCGGCGGCTGGCTGCCCCGCGCCGCCGTGCGCCATTGATGATGTCCGCGCTGGCGCTGGGGCTGGCGCTGCCTGCCGCTCCGGCTGCCGCGCAGGCCCTGCCGCAGATAACGCCGCCTAACCGAACCGATCTGATCCCGCCGGAACTGCGGCGCGAGGAACAGCGTCCGCAGCTTACCATCGATGGCGATTTCGAGCGCCCGCCCTGTGCGCTCGACCGTGCCGAATTCGCCGACATCCGCTTCACTGTCGGCGGCGCGCAGTTCAACGGGCTCGATCGCGTGCCGGGCCTGTCGCTGGAGGAAGCGGTGGCCGACTACAAGGGGCGCGAAGTGCCGGTGTCGGTACTGTGCGACATCCGCGCCGAGGCCAATGCGATCCTGCGCCGGCAGGGCTATCTGGCGACGGTCGAAATTCCCGAGCAGAGCCTCGCCGACGGCGTGCCCGATTTCAACGTGGTGTTCGGCAAGCTGACATCAGTGCGCGTGCGCGGCGATGCCGGCCCTTCGGAAAAGCTGGTCGCGGCCTATCTTGAAAAGCTTACCCGGCAGGATGTGTTCAACGCCAACGAGGCCGAGCGTTACCTGCTGCTGGCCGACGATATTCCGGGGCTCGACGTGCGTCTCTCGCTGCGTCCGGCAGCGGGCGGGGCGCCGGGCGACCTGGTCGGGGAAATCGCGGTGCTGCGCAGCCGCGGGATGGTGGACCTCAATGTCCAGAATCTCGGCTCGCGCGCGATCGGACGGTTCGGTGGCGTGCTGCGCGGCGAGGTCTACGATCTGACCGGTCTGGGTGATCGCACCACGATGGCGGTGTTCAGCACGCTCGATTTCACCGAGCAGCAGACGGTGCAGCTGGGCCATGATTTCCGGGTCGGCAGCGAGGGGCTGCGGATCGGCGGGCAAGTGACCTGGAGCACGGTCAACCCGTCGGTCGGGCTTGCGGGGTTCAATGTCGAATCCGAGACCTGGTTTGCCAGCATCAACGCAAGCTATCCCCTGCTGCGCAACCGCAAGCACAGCCTGTTTGCCGATACCGGTTTCGACTATGTCGATCAGGACGTCGAGCTCAACACCGTCGGCCTGACGCGTGATCGGGTGCGGATGGTCTATGCGCGGCTGGCGGGCGACATCACCGATCAGCAATCGGTGCTGCGCGCGGGCGGCTATTCGCCGTTCGAACCGAAGTTCCGTCTGCGCTATTCCGCCGAAGTGCGCCAGGGGCTCGACGTGTTCTCGGCCAGCCCCGATTGCCGCCCGAACCTGCTCGGCTGCCTGCTCGGCGGGATTGTTCCGCCCAGCCGGATCGAGGCCGATCCCACTCCGCTGCTTGCGCGCATGGCGGCCGGCGTCGAATATCGCCCGCAGCCCGATCTGGCCTTCTCGCTCGATACCCAGGCGCAGATCACCAGCGATCCCCTGCCCGCCTTCGAGGAACTGGCCGCGGGCAGCTTCTCGATCGGGCGCGGATTCGATCCGGGCGCGGCGCTGGGCGACAGCGGCGTGCTGTCCGCCTTCGAGATCCGCTTCGGCTCGCAGGTGCCCAAGGAAATGAACGGCTTCGCCTTCCAGCCCTATCTGTTCAACGATGTCGCCTTCCTCTGGAACGAGGATCCGAGCCGCCGCCCGGGCAACCCGGACAAGCTGTGGTCGGCCGGCGGGGGGCTGAGGGTCTCATGGGGGGCGGGCCTGCAAGGCGATTTCTCGGTCGCCGTGCCGATCGACCGTCCCGATCTTGCCGTTACCGGAGGCGATGTGCGCTTCCAGTTTTCGCTGACTGCCCGCCTGTTCCCGTGGAGATACTGAGATGACGAACCCCATCCGGAACCGTTCGCGCCTGATGCTTGGCTGCGGCAGCGCGGCTCTTGCTCTGGCGCTCGCGCTGGCACCGCAAGGCGCGCAGGCGCAGGGCATCGATGCCACCGGCACCGTGGTGTTCGGCTCGGCCCAGATCACCGACATTTCCCCGACCGAGACGACCGTCGATGTGCTCGCCCCGACGGTGGTGATCGATTGGACGCCGAACGAGAATGCCGCCGGCGATGCGCTCGATTTCATCCGCACCGGCGCCACAGCGACCTTCGATGGCGGCTCGCTGCCCGATTTTGCGGTGCTCAACCGCATCCTGCCGTCCACCAACGGCAATATCGTGGTGATCGATGGTACGGTTCTGTCGCGCGTCAATGATGCGCAGGGGCTGCCGGTCGCCGGCGGCTTTGTCGCCTTCTATTCGCCTACCGGCATCCTGATCGGCAACAATGCCGCCTTCGATGTCGGCAGTCTGATGCTGACCACGCTCAATGTCAGCAACACCGACTTCCAGAACTTCGCCGAATTCGGCTTCGGCATGACGATGCAGGGCGCGCAGGGCTCCACCGCGCGGATCCAGATCAATCCGGGCGCGCAGATCAACGCGCTGGCCGAAAACTCGTTCTTCGCCGTGGTTGCGGCCGATGTGCAGATGCTCGGCACCGCGCGGATCAACGGCAGCCATGCCTATGTCGCGGGCGAGATCGTCAACCTCAGCTTCTCCAACGGGCTGTTCAACATCTCGGTCCCGGTCGGCACCGCCGACACCGGTACGGTGATGGAGCTCAATGGCGACATCGGCGGCCCGTCGAGCAACGGGGTTGGCGACAATCACATGATCTATGCGCTGGCGGCGGCGCAGGCCGATCCGATCAGCATGATCTTCCGCGGCAATCTCGGCTTCGATCCGGCGCAGAGCGCGGGCGTGGTGAACGGCGAGATCATCCTGTCGGCCAACCACAACGTGTTCGGGCGGTTTGTCGACGGCGGCTCGATCAGCGACGGCATCAACGCGGTGTTCGCCGCCAATTCGGCCACCAGCGACGTGCGCGCCGACATCTTCATGGAGGATTTCAGCGCCACGAGCAGCGTGCTGGCGATCAGCACCCACCGCACGCAGGTGACGGCGCTCAACAACGACAGTTCGGTGCTCGGCAACCTGCTGATGGTCGGGCGCGAGAATGCCGAACTGACGTCGAGCAACGGGCGGAACTTCACCATTTCGGGCGATGTGCTGGTGTCCGCGCAGGATTACGGTGTCGTCTCCTCCAGCCTCCAGTCGCTCGACCAGATCAATGCCACCGGCGGCGTGGCCTTCATCGACGCCTTCGGCGGCGGCAGCATGGGCATCGGCGGCAACGTGCTGGTGGCCGCAGACGCCTTTGCGGGCGCGGAAGATATCAACGGCATCGCCGGCACCGCGCAAGCCGGTCAGGCGCTGATCGGTTCGACCGGCGGCACACTCAATATCGCTGGCAGTGCGACAGTCAGCGCGCGCGGGGTTGGCACCTCGCTGACCGGCATCCAGACCGGCGCGACGGTGCGCGGCGGGCTGGCGCAGTTCTTCGCCGTCCAGGGCGGGCAGGTAGGGCTCGACGGAAGCCTGATTATCGACGCTAGTGCTATAGGATCGCAGGGTTCGCTTTTCAGCCCGTCAACCCGGTCGGACGCGTTTGGCGGCGACGCTTTCCTCAATGTTTTCAACGGCGGCGGGTCGATCGGTATTGGCGGGGATGTCAGCGTCAGCGCCAGTGCATTTGGCGGCAGCTCCAACAATGCCGGAGCCGGTTCGCTTGGCGATGCCGGTGTGGCAATCGCCAACGTCAATGGTGCCGGACAGATTACCATCGGCGGCCGGCTGACGCTGGAGGCCGTGGGCATCGGCGGCACCAATGCCGGCGGCACCGGCGGGACCGGTCTTGGCGGACGCGCGTCGAGCCGGAGCATCACGGGCACCATCAGCATTGGCACCGACTTCGATGCGGATGCCCGCGGCGAGGGCGGCGACGGCCAGACCGGCGGGGACGGACTTGGCGGGATTGCCGGTGCCAATGCGTTCACAGGCTCGCTCACGATCGGCGGCAATGGTTTTGCGGCGGCCGAGGGCATGGGCGGCGATGCCAGCTTCGGCTTCGGCGGCAACGGCGGGCTTGGTCGCGGCGGGCAGACCTATTTCCAGGCTGATGGCACGCTCACCGAAACAGCCCTGCTGTCGATCGGCAATCTGGCAACCATCATCTCGAACGGCTTCGGCGGCAATGGCGGCCAGGCCGATGGCTCGGTTACCCCGGCCGGGCGCGGCGGGGACGGCTATGGCGGGCAGTTCACCGTGCCCAACCAGGCTGATCCCAACTTCAACAGCGGGGCCTTCCTGCTGGCGGGCGGCGATAATGGCCGGCTGATCATCAATGGCACCGCTCTGGCGGAATCCTCGGGTTTCGGCGGATTCGGCGGAAACGGCGGCAGCATCGGGGTCGGCGGGCGCGGCGGGGACGCCTTCGGCGGTCTGGCGCAGGCCGGGCTGGCATTGCTGGGGCAGAACGGCTCGCTCGGACAGGGCGCGGCGACCTTCGGCCAGCTGTTTCTCGATGCAGTTGCCGCAGGCGGCAGCGGCGGCTTTTCGATCGGCGATTTCCCCACCGGCGACGGCGGCAACGCGCAGGGCGGCAATGCCTTCGTGACTGTCCGCGCCGGGACGGTGACGGCCAATCTGGCCGAACTCAATGCTGGCGGTTTCGGCGGCCAGGGCGCCAACGGCGGGATCGGCACGGGCGGCATTGCGGCGCTGTTCGGCAGCCTTGGCGGCAGCATCACCGCCAATGGCTTCACTGCCCGGGCGCACGGCTCCGGCGGTTTCGGCGGGGGTGATCTTACCACGCCGGGCAATGGCGGGGACGGTTTCGGCGGCCAGGCCGAGATCGACCTGCAGGGGATTTCGGTCCAGATCAACGGCGAAACAGTGGTTGACGCCGAAGGCTACGGCGGCGGCACGGGCGAATTCGTCGCCGGCAATGGCACCGGCGGCTCGGCGCGGGTCGGCATTCTGGGCGCGATCGCGGGCAGCGGCACCTTCAACGGCAACACCGTCATCAGTTCCAACGGCTTTGGCGGCGGTGTCGACAACGGCAACGGCGCGCAGGCTGGCAGCGGCTTCGGCGGCACGTCGTCGCTGCAGGCGCTGGGCAGCGGCACGGTGAGCCTTGGCACGGTGCAGGTCATGGCCAACGGCTTCGGCGGCGAGGGCGAGATCCTCGGCTATCTCGCGGGCAACGGGACGGGCGGCAATGCCGACATCACCGCGACCGGTGCCGGCAGCCAGATCACCATCGCGCGCAATGTCACCACCCAGCAATTCACCGAACAGAACTTCGGCGCGATCATGTCGGCCACCGGCGTGGGCGGGCTCAGCTCGGCCGGCACCGGCGTGGGCGGCACCGGGCGCGGCGGGACGGCACTGGTGTCCGCGGCGGCGGGCGGCAACGTCGCGCTACCGAACGATCCCTTCAACGATCCCGATACGGTTGGCTTCATCCGTCTGTTCGCGCGCGGTTTCGGCGGGAATACCACGATCGTTGGCGGCAGAGGCGGGGACAGCTTCGGTGGCAATGTCGTCATGGACGTGGATGGCGGTTCGCTCAGCATGGGCGCGACGGTGCTGTCCTCCTTCACCCAAGCGGGCACCGCGCAGGGCGCTGTGCTTGATGTCACGGGCGGCAACGCCTTCGCCGGCAGTCGCACCGTGCGTGTGCGCAACGGGGGCTCGGCGACGCTCAACCTGATCGGCGGCGGCGCCGGCGCGCAGGGCGGCAACGGCACCGGCGCCGGCAATGGCGGCAACGCCTATATCGGCCAGAACCTGTTCGAGGTCGACAACGCAACGGCGAACATCATCGGCAACATGCCGATTTTCGACCAGTCGCAGGGCGGCACCGGCCAGCAGGGCGGTAGCGTGTTCAACGTGAACCCCTCGACCGGGCTCACCGGTTCGCTGGACATCGTCCTGAACAGCGCTGCTATCGTCTTCTTCCCGGATGCTGCCGGGGTCACCGGGATCGGGGTGGATTTTGTCACGCGCGGCGGCAACGGCGTGGAGCGGGGCGGCAATGCGCAGGGCCCCAACGTCAACCTCACCATCACCCAGACCAACCTTTCGAGCGGGCGGCTGCGGGTCAACCCGATCATCCTGGGCGGCGATGCCAGCGCGATTGACGGGATTGGCGGCGATGCGCTCGGATCGCTGGTCAACATCGCAGTCACCAATTCGCAGCTTACCCTGCCGGGCGAGACGATCTTCGGGGCCGATGCCACCGGTGGCCTCGGCGGGGCCAACGGCAGTGGCGGCAATGCCACCAGCGGCGCCGTGGATGCGACCTTCACCAATTCCACAATCAATCTGATTGCCGACCAGCAGGGCGCACCGGGGGCCTTGCGGGTGCGTTCGCTCGCCGCTGGCGGCACGGGCGGGTTCATCGGCGATGCGACCAGCGGCCGGGCGGTGCTCAACCTGTTCGACAGCACGCTGACCGGCGCCGAAGTCTCGGTCGAGGCGCGCGCTCAGGCCGCTGCTCTGGCCGTCCCTCTGGCCTCGGGTCAGTTTGGCGGTAACTCGCTTGGCGGTGAGGCGCGGCTCAGCCTGTTCGGCAACAGCGGGATCGTCACGAACCTTGTCCAGATCTCCGCCAATGCCGATACCGGGCAGGGCGGCACTGCCGAGGGCGGGTCTGCCTCGCTCCTGATGGGGCCAAGCGGGACCGCCACGGTCGATGCGGCAGTCGTCAACATTCTCGCCGATGCGTTCACCACGGCCGATACCCAGGGCGGCATTGCCGGCGCAACGCAGGGCGGCGAGGCGCGGCTGGGCTCCGACGGCGGCAGCCTGATTGTCACCGGCAATGTCACCGTCAGCGCGCTGGCCTCAGGCGCCATCACGCCCGGAATCCTGTCGGGCGCAACCGCGCGCGGCGGGCTGGCGCAATTCTACGCGCGGCAGGGCGGCAGCGTATCGGTTGGCGGCAACATCAACCTCGATGCCAGCGCCACCGGTTCGCTGGGCTCGCTCGGCACGGCCTCCAGCGTCTCGGATGCCTTCGGCGGGCAGGCGTTCATCACCCTGCTCGACGGGGGCGGGACGCTCAGTGTCGGCGGTGATGCCGTGGCAAGGGCCAATGCGAGAGGGGGCAGTTCGAACAACGCCGGTGCCGGCTCGCTCGGCGATGGCGGGACAGCGATTGCCAACATCGACGATCAGGGCCAGATTTCGATTGGTGGGCAGCTCGTCCTTGAAGCGATCGGCCAGGGCGGTAGCAATGCCGGCGGGACTGGCGGCACAGGCCTCGGCGGCCGGGCGTCCGCAGCGATCTTCAACGGCGGCACCATCAGCATCAGCGGGCGCTTCAACGGCGAAGCTCGCGGCGAGGGTGGCGATGGCCGCACCGGCGGCGACGGCCTCGGCGGGATTTCCGGGGCCAATGCGATCATCGGTTCGATCACCATCGGCGATCGGGCTTTCGCCGGAACCGAAGGTGTCGGCGGCGACGCGAATTTCGGCGCTGGCGGCAATGGCGGCATCGGCCGCGGCGGCAATTCCTTCTTCCAGGCCAACGGCAGCTCGACCCAGAGCGCGAGCGTCTCCATCGTCGGCGATGCGATCGCCTTTGCGCAGGGCGTGGGCGGCAATGGCGGCGACGGCAATGGCGGCACGATCGCCGCAGGCCGCGGCGGCGATGGCTATGGCGGGCAGTTCAGCGTGCCCAACCAGGCTGATCCCAACTTCAACAGCGGGGCCTTCATCCTCGCCGGTGGCGACAACGGCAATGTCAGTGTCGGCGGCGAGGCCGTTGCGGTGGCGAGCGGCTTTGGCGGCGACGGCGGCGACGGACTTGATCTGCAGAGCGGCGGGGCCGGTGGCAACGGCTTCGGCGGGCTGGCGCAGCTGGGCTTGGCGCTGTTCGGCCAGAGCGGCACGCTCGGCCAGGGCTCGGCAACCTTCCGCCGCGTGCTGGCCGAGGCCAACGGCTTCGGCGGAGATGGCGGCATCTCGATTGACACCGGCAGCCTTGCCGGCGGCACCAAGGGCGGCGGCAATTCCGGCATTGCCCGCACCGGCAATGGCGGCACCGGCACAGGCGGCGGCGCCTTCATGACGGTGAGTGCAGGCGATATCACCGCCGACCAGATCGACCTTCAGGCCAATGGCACGGGCGGCGAAGGTGCGGTTGCGGGCAACGGCGCGGGCGGCGAGGCGGCCGTGTTCGGCAGGCTTGGCGGCACCCTCGTCGCGACGGGCGCCAACTTCAGCGCGCAAGGCTTTGGCGGCGGCACCTTTGCCGGCACCGGCGGCGACGGCGTCGGCGGCCTCGCTGCGATCGAAGGTGACGGCATCACCGTCACCATCAATGGCAACGCGCTGCTCAATGCCAATGCCAGCGGCGGCGCACCGACCAGCGGCGCGGGCGGCAATGCCACCGGCGGCGAGGCCTATATCTCGGCGGGAACCCTCAATCCGGGCACGATCACCGTCACCGGCCATGCCCAGGTGGCCGCCAACGGCGCGGGCGGCAGCACGCTGACCGCCTTTGCCGCGGGCAATGGCAATGGCGGCGTGGCCTATATCGAAGCGCTTGGCGGGAGTGTCATCACGCTGGGGTCGGCACAGGCCGCAGCGGTCGGCAGCGGGGGAGCCTCGCAGCAGCACGAAGGCGGCGACGGCACCGGCGGCACGGCGAGTCTGGTCGCCGAGGGTGCGGGCAGTCGCCTGATCATCCAGCGCAATGTGCCCAATGCGTTCGGCAACACGCTCGGCGGCGCGGCGATGGTCAATGCCAATGGTGTCGGCGCGGCGACCCGCGGCGGCAACGGCATCGGCGGCACGGCCTTCGGCGGCACAGTCGAGATTTTCGCGACAACGGGTGGCAGCATTGCACTGCCGACCGATCTTGCCAGCGATCCGAACAGCACCGGCACGTCGCTGCTGTTCCTCGCCCGCGCCTTTGGCGGCGGCTCGGCGGTCGAGGGTGGCATCGGGGGCGAGGCTTTTGGCGGCAATGCCACGATCCTTGTCGATGGCGGCACGATCACCATGGGCCCGGCGGCGCTTTCGCCCTTTGCGCAGGCGGGCAATTCGCTTGCCGCGGCCAACAACATCACCGGCGGCAATGTCACCGGCGGCAACCGCACGATCCGCGTGATCAACGGCGGCAGCCTGACGATGGCCTCGACCGGCGGCGGCCCGGGCGGCATTGCGGGCAACGGCTCGGGCAGCGGCAATGGCGGCAGCGTTGTGGCCGGCAACAACCTGTTCGAGGTGATCGACAGCACCGCCAATCTCGTCGGCAACTTCACCCTGTTCAACCAGTCGCAGGGCGGCAATGGTGAACGCGGCGGCGATGCGAGCGGGGGAACGCTGACCTTCAACGCCTCCAATGCGACCATCAATCTGGTGGCCGATGCCAACGGCAATGCGGGGCTTTCGCTCAGCGGCGCGATGCAAGGCGGCAACGGGGTGAGTGCCGGCGGCAATGCCTCCGCCACGACTGCCAACGTCAATATCTCCAATTCGACGATTTCGGGCGGCCGGTTCGAGGTCAATCCGCTGGCGATCGGCGGCAACGCCTCGGCCACAAGCGGCATCGGCGGCAATGCGACCGGTGGGCAGGTGTTGGTCAGCATCACCGGATCGCAGCTCGATCTCGTCGGCGAGACCCTGTTCGCGGCCGATGCGATCGGCGGGGCGAGCGGCACCGGCGCGACGGGCGGTTCGGCCGATGCGGGATCGGTCGAGGTCAACATCACCGGCTCCACGCTGGTTATTGCCGCCGGCATGACGCCCGGCATCCTGCGGGTTCGCTCGCAGGCCGATGGCGGCGCGGGCGCGGTCATCGGTAATGCCACCGCCGGACGTGCCGTGCTCAACCTTACGGCCGGCGCGCTCACTGCCGACCAGATCGCGATCGAGGCGCGCGGCTTTGCCAATGCCGATACCGTCGGCCCGCTTGGCGGCATCGCAGTTGGCGGCGATGCGCGGTTCTCGGTTGCGGGGAACACCGCGGTGACGACCGATCTGATCGAGATCGTCAGCAATGCGCAGTCCTCCACCGGGGGTGCGACCTTCGGGGGGCGGTCGATCCTTTCGCTCGGGGCGGACAGCATCATCACGGTCGATGCCGGGCTGATCAATCTTCTGGCCGACGCATTCGGCAGCGATCCGACGACGGGTTCCAACCTCGCCGGGCAGTTCGTCCTCAACATCGCCGGCGGCAGCGTCAACGCCGGGGCGTTCTTCGCCTCTGCAATCGGCGATCAGCCGAGCACCGATTTCGCCCAATCCCAGCTGTTGGCCGACACCGGCCGTCTGAACGTCGCCTCCACGCTCACCGCGCGCACGATCGGCGATCTGCTGGTGAGCACCGGTAACGGCGGGATCATCGGCGACGCAATCACGCCCGATACCTCTGTCGCGATCGATCTGGATGCCAACGGCACGATCGAGATTTCCGGCGACGGCAGCACCGGCGGCCTTGGCGGACGGACCATCGACGCGCTGGCGGGCCGCTCGATCCTGCTGAGCGGGAACATCTCGACCCGCAATGGCGCGATCAACCTCACCGCCAACCACGGCGGGGCGCAGCCGCAGTCGCCGGCTCCGGTCTCGGTGATCACCATGGCGCCGGGCACCAGCATAAATGCCGGCACCGGCACGGTGACGATCCATCTGCTCGATGGTGCGGGCGATCCCCAGCGCGAGACCGGCGCGATCACGCTCGCCAGCATCACCGGCGGCGCGATCGACGTGCGCAATTTCGGCACCAGCCAGGGCAGCGACATCACCGTGCTCTCGACCGGCGTGCTGACGGCATCGGGCACCGGACGGGCGATCGATCTCGCTTCGCTCAACGGAGAGGTGATCAACCTCGCGGGCGATGCCGGACTGATCCTCACCGGGGGCGGGCATTACGGCATCTTCGCCGCCACTCCGACCGGCTCGCAGATCGGCAGCCCGGCCAACTATGCGCGGCGCTACAACGTCCTCACCGAAGCGGCCTATGACGCGCTCGATCCGGGCGGCAATTTCGCCGCATTCCGGATTTCGCCGGTGCTCACCGTCACGGTCGATGACGCCTTCCGCTTCTACGGCAGCGCCAACCCGCAGTTCACGGCGAGCATTTCCGGCTTCCTGGCGGGCGATGATGTCACAGCCCTGACCGGCACGCCCGACTTCACCACCGCAGCCACGCTGACTTCGGGGATCGGAAGCTTCGCGATCAACGCCGCGCTCGGCTCGCTGCTAAGCGAGCAGGGCTACAGCTTCACCTTCGTCCCCGGCACGCTGACCATCACGCCGCGTCCGATCACGGTGACCGCGAACGACCTGTCGCGGATCTACGGCAACGCCAACCCGGCGCTGACTTTCACCGTCGGCGGCGAAGGGCTGGTCAACGGCGACCAGCTGAGCGGCGCGCTGGCGACCGCGGCGGGGCAGACCACGGGCGTCGGCACTTTCGCGATCACGCAGGGTTCGCTGGTGGCCAACGCGAACTACGTGCTGACCTTCGTCAATGGCGAGCTCACCATCACGCCGCGCCCGCTGACGCTGATTGCCAACAGCTTCTCGCGGCTGCTCGGCCTGCCCGATCCGGAATTCACTTTCCGGATTTCCGACGGCACTCTCGTCAACGGCGACCAGCTGACGGGCGATCTGGTGCGCGATCCGGGCGAGGCGATCGGGGTCTACGCGATCCGGCAGGGCTCGCTGACGGCGGGCGACAACTACACCATCGAATTCGTCAACGGCCAGTTGACGATCGATCCGCCGCCCGCGCCGGACGTGCTGACCAGCCCGACCATCATCGATGAACCGCTGCAGACCGGCGAAGACCCGCCGGTTGCCAGCGAGGAGGAAGAGGAACGCTTCGGCATGGACTTCCCCGAACAGCCCGATGCACCGCTGATCTCGGAAGAACCGCTGCTCGACGATCCGGTGACCAGCGGCGGCGATGCTTCGCTCTATTCGGGCGGCGGTGTTGGCAACCCCGGCAGCGAGGACAAGTGAGATGAGCCATAATCGCAAGCTTGCGCGTCCCGCGCTTGTCGCCGCCACCGCGCTGTTCGGTCTCCTCGCCGGCGTGATCGCAGCCCCCGGCGCGGCGCGCTCGCCGACCGAGACCAGCCTCAGCCTGCGCGACACTTTCCCGATCGGTTCCAACGGCCTGTGCGAAGCGCAGATCCTTGCGCCCGAACCCGGGGCAGGCTTGTTCGACAGGCGCTATTCGATCATCTGCCGCGATGCCGCCACGCCGGTCGGCACGCTGTGGGTGGTCAAGGGCAAGGATGCCAACATCGCTCCGGCGCGCTTTGCCGGACAGGATGCCACCTGCAATCCGGGCAGCGGCGGGGCCGAAGTCCCCGGCCTGACCGGTGCCCAGCGGCTCGCCTGCTCGCGTTCGGGCAGCATCGTGCGCAACGATCTGCTGGTCGGCAGCCGCGGCGGGCGGACCTTCGCTGCCAGCGGGCTTGCCGCCTACAGCAAGGCGCTCGAACTCGGGCTGGCCTCGCTCGCCAATGACCGGGTGATGCCCGGCACGGTCGAAATCCCGCTCACCAGCGCAACCGACGAGATCGCCTTTGCCCGCCAGCAGGCCGAAGCAATCTCGGCCGATCAGGCGCTGATCGAGGCCTATCGCCGCAGCAATGCCGGCAACTTCGCGGAAGCCGCCGAGTTCTTTGCGGTCTCGGCAGCGGCGCTCGCCGGGCCGGGGGCGGCCGAGGCGCGGCTCAATTCCGCACTGCAACAGTCCAATCTCGGCAACTTCGCCGAATCCCGCCGCCTGTTCGCTGCCAGTCGCGAACAGAGCGCCGCCAATCCGGTGCTCGCCCGTCTGCAGCGCAATTACGAGGCGATGGACGCGCTCAACCAGCGCAAGGCGCAGGCCGCGCTGACGATACTGGATACGCCTGTCACCGCCAGTTTCACCGATGTCGAGGACCTGCGCCAGCTCCGGCTCGGGCGTTCGATGGCGAGCCAGCTGGCGAGCGAGAACGAGCGCATCACCAGCAGCTTCAGTTCCAGCCTCACCGCGCCCGAACGCGCGCGTCTGCTCGACGGGCAGCATGCCTATCTCAAGGCCACCACCCTGCGCCAGCTCGGCCGCGCGGGCGAGGCCGAGGCGCTGCTGCGCGAGGCCGAGGCGACGCTTGGCGAAGTGCGCGGCGGACGAGTGATTTCGGTCGCGTGGCTGCGCGCACAGGTGCTCGGCGAACTGGCCGAAGTGGCCGAGCGTTCGGGCCAGCAAGGCGAAGCCGAGGGCCTGCACCGGCAGGCCATCGCGCTGCTGGAAGTGACCTATCCCGACGCTCCCGTGCTCGATAGCGCGCGGGCGCAGCTGGCGGGCTTCTTCGCCCGCGCGGGACGGCGCGACGACGCGCTGGAAGTCTACCGTTCGATCGTCAGCGGAGCCGAGGGGCGGCCGATGCCCTCGCTGCGCAATCTGATGACCCCCTATTTCGCGCTGCTGACCGACGGCCAGTCCTCTGCCGCCGAAGCTTCGAACGATCTGTTCGCTGCCAGCCAGCTGCTCCAGCGCCCGGGCCTTGCGCAGACCCAGGCCGCGCTTGCCCGCGAGCTTTCGGGCGGCAGTGACGAGGCCTCCCAGCTGTTCCGCACTGCGACCAATCTCGGCCGGTCGATCGAGCAGCAGCGCGTGGCGCTGCTCGATCTGGAATCGCTTCCCCAGCCGACCGCGCAGCAGAGCATCCAGATCGGCGAACGCCGCCAGCTGCTCGAACAGCTGCTCGACCAGCAGGTCGAAGTGCTCGAACAGCTCGCCGCCTATCCGCGCTACCGGGCAGTGAGCGAGCAGGCGATCAGCCTGGCCGATCTTCAGGCGACGCTGGCCGCGGGCGAGGCCTATGTGAAGCTGGTGACGCTCGATACCGATGCCTACGTGCTCTATGCCACGAACGATCAGGCGATGGCCTGGCGCGCCGATGCCACCCCGGCCGAGCTTGAAAAGCTGGTCGCCAAGATCCGCGAAAGCATCGCGGTGATCGAAGGCGGACAGGTGCTGACCTATCCTTTCGACATCGAACGTTCGCGCGAGCTCTATGTGCGTCTGTTCGCGCCGGTGGCCGAGCGCCTGCCCAAGCTTGAGCATATCGTGTTCGAGCCCGATGGCGCGCTGCTCAAGCTGCCGATCAACCTGCTCGTCACCGATGATGCCAGTGTCGAGGCCTACAAGGCGCGGATGGCGGGCCGGAATCCCGACGAATACGACTTCCGCGGCACGGCCTGGCTTGGCCGGACGGCGCGGATCAGCACCTCGGTGGCGGCTGCGGCCTTCCGCGACGTGCGCAAGGCACGCCCGTCCAATGCCACCCGCGCCTATCTCGGCCTTGGCGAGAACCTGCCGATCGGCGAGGCGACGCCCGGTGCCTCGCGCACGCGTGCGGCGCTCGAAGGCGGCGAGAAGTGCCAGTGGTCGCCCAATATCTGGGCCAACCCGATCAAGGCGGACGAGCTGCGCGATGCCGCCACCCGCTTCGGCGGAGCCAGCCGCGTGCTGACCGGCGGGGAGTTCACCGACAGCATGATCATGGGGCTGGCCGACCTGTCGGACTACCGCATTCTCCACTTCGCCACCCACGGTCTGGTCACCGCGCCGCAGCCCGAATGTCCGCCGCGCCCCGCGCTGCTGACCAGCTTCGACGAGCAGAAGGAATCCGACGGGCTGCTGAGCTTTGCCGAGATCTTCGGCCTCAGGATCGATGCCGATCTCGTGATCCTTTCGGCCTGCGACACCGCCGGCAGCGCCACGGTCGGCGCGACCCGCGAGGCAGGGGTGACGAGCGGCGGCGAGTTTGCGCTCGACGGGCTGGTGCGTGCCTTCGTGGGCGCTGGCGGACGCACCGTGCTGGCGAGCCACTGGCCGGTGCCGGACGACTTCAACGCCACCGGACGGCTGATCTCGGGCCTGTTCACTGACGACGGCCGCGCGACTGCCGAGGCGCTGCGCGCCTCGCAGCTCGGCCTGATGGACGATGCCGATACCTCCCACCCGTTCTACTGGTCGGCCTTCGCCGTGGTGGGCGACGGCGCCGCGCGTCTCGCCCGCTGACCGGCAGAAGGGGCCGCACCCGGTGAACGAACCGCAAGCCCGGCGCGCCTCCCCGTTCGGTTGGCTGCTGCGCGGCTGGCGCAACGTGCGCGAGGCGGGCGGCGTGCAGCTGGCGGCGACCTTCGTGGTGCTGTGCGCCGCGCTGTTCATCGCCCGCTTCAGCTGGGTGCTGCCCGACGGCAATGTCCCGACCCCGCTCACCAGCGAGGCGGAGCGCGCCTTCTATGATCTGCGCGCCTATTACGCCGCCGATCTGGTCGAACAGGACCCGCGCGTCGTGCTGGTGGTCTATACCGATCAGACCCTGATCAACGCCCAGAAGCGTTCGCCGCTCGATCGCGGGATGCTGGCGCGCACGCTGCGCAATCTCGATGGCATGGGGGCCAAGGCGATCGGGATCGACATCCTGTTCGACCAGCCGCAGGACGAGGATGCCGAACTGATCGAGACCCTGCGTTCGATGAAGACGCCGGTAGGCGTGGCCTATGCCAACCTTGCCACCAACCGCGACGACATCGTCTACGAGCAGCAGCAGTATCTCGAGGCCTTCCAAAGTCAGCTGTCCGGCAGCAAATCGCGCCCTGCCAGCATCCGGCTCGACAACACCTTCGGCGCGACCCGGGTGTGGCCCAACATCGTCGCAGGCCTGCCGCCGCTGCTGGGCCGGGCGCTGATGGAGGAGTCGGACGGAGTTCCGGCGGCTTTCGCCAGTTACGAGGGCGCAATCGATTATCGCCGGCCCAAATTTGTCGATGAGCCGATGTTCGCATCGCTCCAGATCGATCTTTTCGCCGATGCCGAAATCGACCCCGAAGTGCTGCCATTCCTCGCCGAGCAGATCCGCGGGAAATATGTCCTGATCGGCGGCGACATCGTCGACTACGACCGGGTCGAGACCACCTTCACCTCGGTCAATGGCGAGGTGCCGGCGGGGATCGCGGTCCATGCCGAGATTATCTCCCAGATGCTCGATAACCGCGTGCTTTCGCCGATCCCGATCTGGATGCTGTGGGCGATGGCGGTGCTGGTGGTGCTCACCGCCGCGCTCACCGCGCTGCTCGAATGGCCCGCGCGGCGGCTGGCGCCCTTCATGGTGCTGCTGTTTGCCGTGTTCATCGGCACGCCGATTGTCCTGCAATTGCGCAACGTCGACACCTACGGCCTGCCCGCCTTCGGCTGGCTGATCGGCTGGATCATGGCCTTCACTGCCGTCACCGCCGCCGCCCGCGCTTCGGGCGCGGTGCAGCGCAATTTCGCCGCCAGCGCTCTCGGCAAGTACATCCCGCGCGACATCGCGCAGGCGATCATCGACAAGCCCGAACTGCTCAGCCTGGGCGGCGAGAAGCGCGCGATCTTCGTGCTGTTCAGCGATCTGGAGGGCTTCACCAAGATGAGCCACGCGATCGCGCCGGAAATGGTGGCGAAGCTGCTCAACCGCTATCTCGACATGCTCAGCCAGGTGGTGCTCGATCATGGCGGGGTGATCGACAAGTTCGTGGGCGATGCGGTGGTCGCCTTCTGGGGCGCGCCGATCAGTCGTCCCGATGATGGCGAGCGGGCAGCCAGGGCGGGCTATGCGCTGTGGCAGGCGGGCGAGGCGTTCCGCGCCGAAGTGGCCGCGATGGACCCCGATCTGCCCAAGATCGGCAAGACCCGCGTGGGGCTGCACTATGGCGAGGCGGTGATCGGCAATTTCGGCGGGGCGACCCGCATCCAGTACACCGCGCTGGGCGATTCGATGAACACCGCCGCGCGGCTCGAGGCGGCCAACAAGGCGCTCGATTCGAGTGTCATGGCGAGCCGCGAGTTCGCCGAGGCCTCGGAGCTGGGCTGGTGGCGCGAGATGGGCCGCGTGGTGCTGCGCGGACGATCAAGTCCGGTCGATCTGCTTGAACCCGCGCCCGATTTCCCCGATGCCGACCGCAAGCTGCTGGCCGAAGCCTGCGCGCTGGCGCGGTCGGGAGACCGCGACGGCGCGGTTCGGCTGGCGCAGGATGTTGCTGGTCGTCATCCGGATGATTCAGCGTTACGTAATCTGGTAAAGCGAATGCTCGAAATGAACGAGGGAGGAACCTATGTTCTCGGCTAAATTGAAACGGACGATGGCGGCGCTGGCGCTGGGTGGCGCGGCGCTGGCTCTGCCGGTGGCGGCGATGGCCGGCGTGGTGGTGAAATCCACCGGTCCTTCATCCACCAAATATCCTGTCGGCACCAAGCTCGACGACAATGCCTCGATCACGCTCAAGCCCGGCGACGTGGTGACTGTGCTCACCGCCGAGGGTACCCGCGTGATCAAGGGCGGCGGCACTTTCCGTGTCGGTGACCGGCCGCAGGTCGCCTCGGACCGCTTTGCCTCGCTCACCCGCAAGCGCGCCGCAACCCGCGTGCGCACCGGAGCCGTGCGGGGCGACACCGATGCGAACGCGACCAATCCGAGCCTGTGGTATGTCGATGTCACCCGTTCGGGCACGATCTGCCTCTATGACCTGGCGACCGTGCGGCTTTGGCGTCCGGCGACGGGCGCCGTCGAAACCTACCGCGTCGTCGGGCATGACGGTGCCAATCCGGTCGAGGTGACCTTCGACGATGTCGCCGCGGTCGCACCGCTCGATCCCACCCGCCTCGCGATCGTGGAGGGCGGACACTACATGATCACCGCGCCGGATGGCACAACCAGCGCCGAGCTCAACTTCGTGCTGTTGGCCGATGATCTCGAAGCCCCCGACGTGCTGGCCGAGGCGCTGATCGCCAAGGGCTGTTCGGTGCAGCTCGAAACGCTCGCCAGCACCCTCGAAGCCTCGGCCGAGGGAGCGGACTGATCCTGTCGCCCGGCCGGCGGGGTTTCCCGCCAGCGGTGCGATCGCTTCGAGACGAGCGGAAAAATTGCCGATTGCCTGTTGCATCCCCGCGCCAAGATTGGGACAAGGGGGCGGGTCGGTCTGACGGGGAGTCGGTGGCAGGGGTTTCCTGACGCAGCTCTACAAGCGTAGGTGCAGGGGCACTGCTAGCCTGCACTGCGTGTTGGCAGTTCGACCGGCCGGGTGGTCCGGCTGAAAGCATCTCGGGGGGGATGGGATGACGGGAGTTGTCGCGAACGGGATCGCTGGCCTCATCCGCAGGCCCATGGTCGTGCGGCTGTTGGCGGTGATCGGGCTGGCGGCCCTCTATCCGGTATCGACCGCCATCGGAAATGGCACCTTCGAAGGCGTCGCCAGCTGCGCCGGTTCGACCTGCCATGGCCGCGCCGAAGGCAATGGGGCCGTCGTGCGGCAGGACGAAATCGCCACCTGGCAGGAACCCTCCTCACCCTCGGGCGCGCACAGCCGCGCCTATGCGGTGCTCGCCGGCCGGCGCGGGCAGCAGATTGCCGCCAGCCTCGGGCTCGGCAGTGCGACCTCGGCGCCCGCGTGCCTCGGTTGCCATTCGACCTATGCCCCGGCTGCCCAGCGCGGGCCCAAGTTCACGACGACGGACGGGGTCGGGTGCGAGAGCTGCCACGGCCCCTCGGGTGGTACGTGGCTGGCCGAACACTATGCCCTGCCCGCCACCCATGCCTCGAACGTCGCGGCGGGCCTGACCCCGCTCGACAATCCCAAGGCGCGCGCCAATGTCTGCCTCGATTGCCACTACGGATCGAGCAAGCCCGGACAGTTCGTCACCCACGCGATGATGGCCGCCGGTCACCCGCGGGTCTCGTTCGAGCTCGATCTGTTCAGCGCGCTCCAGCAGCACCACCAGATCGATGGCGACTACACGGCCCGCAAGGGCGCGCCCAATGCCGTGCGCTTCTGGGCGGTCGGCCAGGCCGAGGCGGTGCGCCGGGCGACCAGCCTGTTCGCGCAGCCCAAGTTCGCCTACGAAGGCGCCTTCCCGCAGTTCTATTTCTACGACTGCCACTCGTGCCACCGCACGATCACCGACGGGCCGAGCCGCAAGCTCACCTTCGAGACCAATCCCGGCCGTCCGATTCCGTTCGGCAACCCGCCGTTCAATGACGAGAACATGATCATGCTTCAGGCCGTGGCGGGCGCGCTGGTGCCGGGCGAGGCGAGCGCCTTCCAGGCCGCGGCGCGCGACTTCCACAAGGCGATGGGCGCAGGGCCTGCCGAGGCCCGCGCCGCCGCACAGACGCTCTCGGCGCGGGCGGGCGCGCTGTCCGATGCGCTGTCGGGCCGGGCCTATGCCAATGCCGACGCCTTCAAGGTGATCGCGATCATCGCGGGCGAGGCGACCGCGGCGCGCTTTACCGACTATGCCGGATCGGTGCAGGCGGTGATGGCGGTCGACACGCTGCTCAATGCTCTCGTCAAGGAAGGCCGGGTGACGCAGGGCGCGGCGGCGGGCATCCGCGGCGACATCGCCCGGGCCTACAAGGCGGTCGAGGAGCCCAATGCCTACCGTCCGGCGGAATTCCGCACCGCTCTGAAGTCCGCCGCGGGCGCGATCGGAAGGCTGCAGTAATCATGCGGGGGGGGATGAAAGCCGGCTGGATCGCAGGCGCCGCGCTGGTGCTTGCCTCGTGCGGGGGTGGAGGCAGTTCGTCCGGCGGCGGTGCCACCGGTGGCGGGCCGACCCCTACGCCCACCCCTCCGGTGGCCGGCACGTTCTATTCCGTCCCGCCCGCCGAAAGCCTTTCGGCCGCCGATGTCGGAAGGGTCATTGCCCAGGCTGCGGCGCAGGCCGGCGCGCAGGGCGCTCCCGCCACGATCGCGGTGGTTGACCGGGTCGGCAACGTGCTGGCGGTGTTCCGGATGCCGGGCGCTCGCACCGAGGTGAAGATCCCCGACGCGCCCAATGGCAACAATTCCGATATTCAGGGCATCAACGTCCCCTCGGAGGCTGCCGCCATCGCCAAGGCGATCACCGGGGCCTATCTTTCGAGCAGCGGCAATGCCTTCTCCAGCCGCACGGCGAGCATGATCGTGCAGCCGCATTTCCCGCCGTCGCCGACCACGGTGGGGCTGGAAAGCGGCCCGTTGTTCGGGGTGCAGTTCAGCCAGCTGCCCTGCTCGGACCTGTCCGCGCGCGCCAGCGACGGACTGATCGGCCCGAAGCGTTCGCCGCTTGGCCTATCGGCGGACCCTGGCGGCTTTCCGCTCTACAAGAACGGCGTGCTGGTAGGCGGTGTCGGCGTAGCTGCCGACGCGGACTACAGCTTCGATCCCAACGTGCTCGATTCCGACGTCGATACCGACGAATTCATCGCGCTGGCCGGAACGGTCGGGTTCGAGGCACCGGCCGCGATCCGCGCCGAGCGGATCTTCGTGGACGGCACCAGCCTGCGCTTTTCCGATGCAGCCTATTCCGCGCTGGGCAATGTCGCCGGAGCCAGCTTTGCCAGCACGCCGGGCGCGCTGCTTGCGGTGCGCGGCTATACCGACGGCGTGCTGCGGGCGGGCACGGCCTATGGCACCGAAGCGTCAGGGCTGCGCCCTTCGAGCGCGGCCGAGTTCGCATTGCGCGATGCCTTCGTCCTGACGAACGGGGCAGGGGTCAATCGCTTTCCCGTGCGCGGCGGGACCGACGCGGGGGATGTCGCCACGCCGATTTCCGCCGCCGAAGCGCGGGCGATCCTCGAAGAGGCGTTCACGGTAATGACCCGCGCCCGCGCGCAGATCCGCCAGCCGCTCGACAGCCGGGCGCAGGTGACGATAAGTCTTGTGGACTCGCGCGGACGCATCCTGGGTATCGTGCGCTCGCCTGATGCACCCATCTTCGGGATCGATGTGAGCCTGCAGAAGGCGCGCACCGCGGGCTTCTTCTCCGGCCCGACTGCGGCGGCCGAGATGCAGGCGGCCAATGGGGAAGTGCCGCTGTTCGTCCAGCGGGCGCGGGTGTTCCTCGGCCTGCCCAGCGCGCTGACCGGCGAGTTCGCCTTCGCCGACCGTTCGGGCGGGAATCTGTCGCGGCCCTATTTCCCCGATGGCGAAGTGGGCACGCCCAATGGCCCGTTCTCGCGTCCGATCGATCAGTTCAATCCCTTCTCGACCGGGCTCCAGTCGGCGCTGGTGGTGTCGAACCTCGCCCGCCACGTCGGCTTCGTGCAGGGCTCTGTGGCCGATGACACGCCGCGGCGCTGCACGGGGTTGCCCAGCATCGCCGGGCAGGGCTCGCGGCTCGACAACGGCATCCAGATCTTTCCAGGCTCGGTTCCGGTCTACCGCGGCAATGTCCGCGTCGGCGCCATCGGCGTGTCGGGTGACGGGATCGATCAGGACGACATGATCAGCTTCCTCGGCCTGCACAATGCCGGTGAACGGGTCGGCGGGATCGGCAATGCGCCCAAGGAGATCCGCGCCGATCGCATCGTCGTGCAGGTCGGCAGCCGCCAGGTGCGGCTGCGCTACGTGAGTTGTCCCTTTGCGCCGTTCCTCGATACGACCGCCCAGAATGTCTGCGAGGGGCTCTAGCGATGGGATGGCTGCTTCCCGCGATGCTGCTGATGCAGGCCGCTCCTCCGCCGCCTGAGGAGATGGAGGCGCAGGTTGCCCCGCCGGGCGAGGCACCGGCGCGCGACTGGGAGCAGGATGCACCGCCGGTCGATCCCGGGATCATCGAAGGGCGCGAACGTCCCGGCTATACCGCGCCGCTGCCCGAGCGGATCGAGCAGAACAACGAAGGCGCGGTTCGCGCCCCGCCGCCGAGCGCGTTTCCGACCGACCAGCTGCCGATCCCCGATCGCTGGCGGCTGATCGAAAGCCTCGGGCTGGTGAAGGAAAACCTGTTCGATCCCTACAACCAGAACACCTACAAGGGCGACCGGCCGATCAACCGCGCGAAGGTGCCGTGGCTGCCGATCACCGGCGATGACTGGTTCTTCGTCGCCAACCTCATCTCCGACACGGTTTACGAGCCGCGCACCTTCCCGATCCCGGTCGGCGTGCAGACCACCGAAGATCCCGACCGGCTCGACGTGTTCGGCAATGATTTCTCGCAGGTCTTCAGCCAGACCTTCATCGCCGGCTTCGCGCTGCTCAAGGGCTCGACCACCTTCAAGCCGCCGACGATCGAATATCGCCTGACGCTGGCCTATAACGTCAATTACGTCGATGTGCCCGAACGGCGCGTGCTGTTCGTCGAGCCCTCGAAGCCGAGCCACCGTCTGGACCAGTTCCTCGGGGTGCAGGAAGCTTTCGTCGATTACCACTTCAGCCAGTTCGACAATGATCGCTTCGACTTCATCTCGATCCGCGCCGGCATCCAGCCGTTCCAGTCGGACTTCCGCGGCTTCCTGTTCAACGACCAGCAACTGGGCGTGCGCCTGTTCGGATCGCGCGACAACAACCGCTTCCAGTTCAACCTCGGCGCCTTCTGGCGGCTGGAGAAGGACACCAACTCGGGCCTCAACGCGATCCTGCGGTCCCCTCGCGATGATTTCGTCTTCGTCGCCAATGCCTACCGGCAGGATTTCCTGTTCCCGGGGCTGACCAGTCAGGCGACCGTGGTCTACAACATGAACCGCGAGGCCGACGACATCCAGATCGACACCAACG